>OJTZ01000026.1_pt1 | contig 124906 bp, 152 predicted proteins | sample 1601481 | NCBI WGS metagenome assembly OJTZ01 (sample SAMN04436660, study PRJEB24849) | human gut metagenome | biome: human gut; feature: NICU; material: stool | host: Homo sapiens | place: USA: Saint Louis, MO | collected 2010-05-08
CGGACGGATTTATCGTACCGTGCTGGAGCGCTGCCGCGAAAATCGCGAACTGATCCTCAACAAATTCCCGAAGCTTAACCGCTTCCTGACGGGCTACGATCTGCGCCATGTCTTTAATGACGATCTGAGCCAGTTCGATCTTACCCGCGTACTGACCGGGTCAGAAGGGACGCTGGCCTTCATCACCGAAGCGCGTCTGGATATCACCCGGTTGCCAAAGGTACGCCGTCTGGTGAACGTCAAATACAACTCCTTTGACTCCGCGCTGCGTAATGCACCGTTTATGGTGGAGGCGCGGGCGCTGTCGGTGGAAACCGTCGATTCAAAAGTTCTGAACCTGGCCCGGGAAGATATCGTCTGGCATTCGGTGAGCGAACTGATTACCGACGTGCCGGATAAAGAGATGCTCGGCCTGAACATCGTCGAGTTCGCCGGGGATGACGCAGAGCTGATTGAGAGCCAGGTGAGCACGCTCTGCCAGCGTCTGGACGAGCTGATTGCCCAGGAGGAAGGCGGCGTCATTGGCTGGCAGCTGTGTAACGATCTCTCCGGCATCGAGCGAATCTACGCGATGCGTAAAAAGGCGGTGGGGCTGCTCGGCAACGCGAAAGGGGCGGCGAAGCCGATTCCGTTTGCGGAAGATACCTGCGTGCCGCCGGAGCACCTTGCTGATTATATTGTGGAGTTTCGCGCGCTGCTCGACAGCCATGGTCTGAGCTATGGCATGTTCGGGCACGTGGACGCGGGTGTGCTGCACGTGCGCCCGGCGCTGGACATGTGCGACCCGCAGCAGGAGATCCTGATGAAGGAGATCTCCGACGAGGTCGTGGCCCTCACGGCCAAATACGGCGGCTTGTTATGGGGCGAGCACGGCAAAGGATTCCGCGCCGAGTACAGCCCGGCGTTTTTTGGCGAACAACTTTACGCCGAGCTGCGTAAGGTAAAAGCCGCTTTTGATCCCGATAACCGCCTTAACCCGGGAAAAATCTGCCCGCCGGAGGGCATTGATGCGCCGATGTTGCAGGTGGACGCCGTCAAGCGCGGTACCTATGACCGACAAATTCCGATTGCGGTACGCGCTTCCTGGCGCGGCGCGATGGAGTGCAACGGCAACGGGCTGTGCTTCAACTTCGATGTGAAAAGCCCGATGTGTCCGTCGATGAAAATCACCAGCAACCGCATTCATTCCCCGAAAGGGCGTGCCACGCTGGTGCGCGAATGGCTGCGCCTGCTGGCCGACCGCGGCGTTGACCCGCTCAAGCTGGAACAGGAGCTGCCGGAAAAACGCGCCAGCCTGCGCGGGCTTATCGAACGCACCCGCAACAGCTGGCATGCGAACAAAGGCGAATACGATTTCTCGCATGAGGTGAAAGAGGCAATGTCCGGCTGCCTGGCGTGCAAGGCGTGTTCAACCCAGTGCCCAATTAAAATTGACGTACCGGAATTCCGTTCCCGCTTCCTCCAGCTGTACCACACGCGTTATCTGCGCCCGATGCGCGATCATCTGGTGGCGACGGTGGAGAGTTACGCGCCGCTGATGGCCCGTGCGCCAAAAACCTTTAACTTCTTTATCAACCAGCCGCTGGTGCGCAAACTGTCAGAAAAACATATCGGCATGGTGGACCTGCCGCTGCTGTCGGTGCCATCACTCCAGCGTCGGCTGGTGGGGCACCGCTCGGCTAACATGACCCTGGAACAACTGGAAGCATTAAGCCCTGAGCAGAAAGCGAAGGTGGTGCTGGTAGTGCAGGATCCGTTTACCAGCTATTACGATGCGCAGGTGGTGGCCGATTTTGTCCGACTGGCCGAGAAAATCGGCTACCAGCCGGTGGTGCTGCCGTTCTCGCCGAACGGCAAGGCGCAGCACATTAAAGGCTTCCTCACCCGCTTTGCGAAAACCGCGCAGAAAACTTCAGATTTTCTGAATCGCGTGGCGCAGCTCGGCATGCCGATGGTGGGCGTCGATCCTGCGCTGGTGCTCTGTTACCGGGATGAATATAAGCAGACGCTCGGCGATAAGCGCGGTGATTTTCAGGTCTTACTGGTGCACGAGTGGCTGCCTGCGGTGCTGACGCAAACGCCCACTCAGGAGGTGAGTGGAGAAGCCTGGTATCTGTTTGGGCACTGCACCGAAGTGACGGCGCTGCCGACGGCGCCTGCCCAGTGGGCTTCTATCTTTGCCCGGTTTGGCGCGAAGCTGGAAAGCGTTAACGTGGGCTGCTGCGGTATGGCCGGAACCTACGGCCATGAAGTCAAAAACCACGCTAATTCGCTCGGCATTTACGAGCTGTCGTGGCATCAGGCGATGCAGCGCCTGCCACGCAACCGCTGTCTGGCGACGGGCTACTCCTGCCGCAGCCAGGTGAAACGGGTGGAAGGTAACGGCGTCCGCCATCCATTGCAGGCTTTACTGGAGATTATCGGATGATCTGGAAACGTGCGGTCACGCTGGAGGCCTTAAATGCCATGGGCGCGGAGAACATGGTCGGTTTGCTGGATATCCAGTTCACGCGCATTGGCGACAACGAACTGGAAGCGACGATGCCGGTAGACAGCCGTACTCATCAACCGTTTGGCCTGCTGCACGGCGGCGCGTCCGTCGTGCTGGCCGAAACGCTGGGGTCGGTGGCGGGCTACCTGTGTACGGAAGGAGAGCAGAAGGTGGTGGGTCTGGAGGTCAATGCCAACCACATCCGCTCCGTTCGCAGCGGGCGCGTGCGCGGCGTCTGCCGGGCGCTGCATGCCGGAAGCCGTCATCAGGTGTGGCAGATTGATATTCTGGACGAGCAGGATCGCCTGTGTTGTTCATCCAGGCTGACGACGGCCGTTGTGTAAAGTTTCCGGATGTCTTGTTTTTGGTCAAAAATTAGCCGCCTGATTGTGATATACTGGTCACGTTTTGAACATAAGCGAGGACATCATGGATACTGAAATAACCCCAACACAGCTGGCAATTGAATATTTACGTCGCGATAAAAGCAATCTGTCTCCCGCCCAGTACCTGAAAAAGCTGAAACAGCTTGAGCTGGAATTTACGGATTTGCTGGCGCTCTCTTCAAACGAACTGAAAGAAGAGATCTACTTTGCCTGGCGGTTGGGCGTTCACGTCCATTAAGCAGTGAAGAAAAGGCCGTAAGCGCGGCCTTTTTTGTGTCTGACATTCAGTATCTGGCAGGCAGTTTGTTAATTTTAATCAGCCGGCCTTCTTCCATTTCGATGAACCCACCCGTTTTCAGATCAGCCAGGATCCGCATTACGCCACTGCGGGAAAGATGGGTTTTATCCCTGATATACCTTTCCGCCGTCACGCTGCGTCGGTAGCTGTCATCTTCCTGCATCAGCAGCACGAGCTGCTGGCGAATCATCTCGTACGCGGTTGGCGCGCCTTTCGGCATGACGTTGTGATAGAGGCGGTTATAGACAAACATCAGATGATTAGAAAGCAGCCCCCACAGCGCCTTCTCTTTGATAATTTCAGCCACCCGATCGGTCGTGAGCACACCAATCAGGCAAGGCGTTACCGTTCGGAGGTAGTCATTAAAATAAATGTCCGTCAGGTTAGCGAGGCCAAATAGGGCGGGACTGCGCGCCGTTGAAAGCATCATGTCGTCGCTTCTTCTGTATATGGCGACCGTGCCATCAAGAATTAAATAACACATGCTCTGCCCGTGAACCTGGAGATCTAGTTGCTCGCCGGGATCGGTTTTATGCGTGGCGCAGTGCGGCTGTAAATGAGAAATCAGTTCCTGAGCATAGGGAGAGCCGCGATGCGATGGTTTGTCAGAAGACATAGCGTTAACCTGGAAAGAGACTGTACTCTCTATAGTGTCGCTCTTCTTTTCCACCTTCTCCAGAGATAAATACAGCCTCAGTACTTACGGGGTAAGTGATGGATCTCTACTAGTACGCCACGCTCCATGGTGATGTATTTCCCCGTCCGCAACTCCGCGAGGATCCGCATAATGCCGCTGCGTGAAAGATAGGTGCGGCTTTTGATATAGGCCGCGGCGGTAATGTTTTGTCTTATGGCTTCCGGCTCCTGCATCAACTCAACCAGTTGAAAGCGGATAATGTCATAAGCCGACATTTGCGATATCTGGGCACAATGTTCGTAGACGCGCGATGCGGTATAGATCAGCAGGTTTGAGAAGTGCTCCCATAAATTCTGTTGTGCGACAACATGATTGAAACACGCCAGCGAAACGCTGGCCACCTCTGAGGTTTCCAGCGCTCTGACGTACAGGTGTTCAGACGATAACTGGCTGCTCACGCCGAGTATAAATGGCGCGGATTCAGAATTTAAGACGATACCGTCCCCGCGACGGTGCAACGCCACGCTGCCATGCAACAGTAAAAAGCATTGACGGGTATCGCCGGAGCAATAATGGATAATTTCTCCTCTGGCAATAATGCTTCTCTCCGCATGCGGCAAAACATTATCGATTATTTTTTCAATGTGCTTAAAAGGCTTAGCGCCGAGCACTGTTGACTTATCAATATCTGACTCAGGCGCGAAACGGGTATTCATGTGAAACCTCACTGACTGATGCGATCATTTTTTGATCGGCATAAAGAATTATCTTAAAAACCAGCAGATCAGGGAATGTTTGCGGCGAGTCTAATTATAGACTCGCTTTTTTTGAGTCTTAATTAATTGAAATTGAAACCTTTTTTATTCAGGTCTAAAAGTAGACTTTGGCCATTATTCTTAAGGTGTTTCCGAGTGAATATGTTTTGTAATTGTTAAAAGAGGGTCTACAGCTAGACCTCAAAATTGATTGTATGCGGAAAAAGAGTTGTATAAATTTTGACTCGTCGGAAGGGCTTTTGTTTCTGCAACTGAATGTCGGTAATAAATAAAGTAATACGGGATATAAAATTATGAATACAAAATTGATGATGGCAATGTTAGCGGCAGGTTCTGTACTCACCATGACCAATGCATTCGCAGCGGCCGGTACCGTTAATTTTAACGGGAATATTCTGGATTCTGCCTGCGACGTTGATGTGGCATCCCAGAATCAGGTGGTGGTATTAGGCGATTATTATAAAACGGAATTCCCGACAACCGGGGCGAGAACGGCTGCGACGCAATTCAATATTATTTTGAAAAACTGTCCGGTAACGGTCACCAATGCAAAAGTCCGTTTTGACGGCACGCCGGATTTAACCAACGCCAGCCTGCTGGCGATTGATACGTCCGTGGCGGGGGCGGCCACCGGGGTGGCGATTAACCTGATGACGGCAGATAAAGCCGATCTGCCGCTGCACGGCAGCAACAGCTATATTTACCCGCTCAGCAGTACGGCTGATAATACGCTGAACTTCTACGCGCAGTATATCTCCACCGCGGCATCCGTGACCGCGGGCCCGGCTAACTCGGTCGCAAACTTCTCAGTGGTGTACAACTAAGTCAATGGCAGTAATTGGCGGGGGGCCGCCCGGCCCCTTGTTTTATGAGGTAAAAAAAAATGCGTTTTATCACGACAACGGGCCTGGCTATGGCGCTGTTACCGCTGACGTTAACATCCGTCAGTGCAGGAGTAATTATTGGCGGCACCCGTATTATTTTTGATGGGACTAAAAAAGAGGCGTCAATAGGTATTACTAATCCTGATAACGTTCCTTATTTAATCCAGTCGTGGATAGATGTTCAGGATGAACAATCGGGTAAAGCGCCTTTTATTATTACGCCACCACTGTATCGGCTGGACGGCGGGCAAAAAAACCTTGAGCGTATTGTCATGACCGGCTCACTGCCTCAGGGGCAGGAGAGTTTATTCTGGCTGAACATTAAAGCTATTCCTTCAGCCTCAAAGCAGATGAACTCGCTGCAAATTGCCGTCAAAACGCGCATCAAATTAATTTATCGACCAGAGACTCTTCGTGCGTCTACCCCCGAGGAGCAAGCCAATAAATTAACCTGGCGTCGTGCGGGAAATACCCTTCAGGTTAATAACCCTACGCCGTACGTTATCAATTTCAATGAAATTACGTTGGGTAATAAGAAACTTGACGATGTCACGTACGTGATGCCTTCAGGCACAGCCCGTTTTCCGTTACCGAACGGAACCAGTGGCAATACGCTGACGTTTAAAGTCATTAACGATTATGGCAGCCCTGGCGAATTACACCGGGCAAGTTTGTGATCCTTACGCGTTAATCAGGTGTTCGTCATGACAATGGCATTGAATACAATGCAGCCTGCGCGCCTGGCAATATTTATTGCCCTCGCGCTTGCTGGTGTCTCTCCCACACTGTATGCCAGTGAGACGTTTAATACGGAACTGGTAGAGCTGGATAATCCCGGAATGGGAAAAGCGGATTTATCTGCCTTTGAATCTGGCTCGCAGGCACCCGGGACATACCACGTTGATATTATTCTTGACGATCGGCTGCTGGAAACGCGGGATATTCGTTTTATGGCAGTGAAGGATGCTAACGGCAGTGAAACGTTGCAGCCGTGCCTGAGTATCGGGCAGTTAAAAGCGTGGGGCGTGAAAACGGCGCTTTTCCCGCAGCTCGCCGCCGGGGAAAGTGAATGCGCCGATCTCAGGGCGATCCCACAGGCCAGCGCGGATTTTCAGTTTGGCGCCCAGCGTCTGGCGATTAGCATTCCACAGGCGGCTATAGACCTGCCAGCGAGAGGTTACGTTCCGCCGGATATGTGGGATGAAGGCATTACCGCGGCCATGCTCAACTACAGCCTGAGCGGGGCAAACAGCCGGGCAAGAAGCGGGGCAGGCACCCGCAGCGACAGCCAGTATGCAAACCTGCGGCCGGGGATCAACGTCGGTCCCTGGCGGTTACGCAACTACACCACCTGGTCCCGCGATGCGTCCGGCCAGGATAAGTGGGACAACGTATATACCTTGATGCAGCGCGCGATTATTCCCCTGCAAGCCCAGCTTACGCTCGGAGACAGTTCCGCGCCTGCCGATGTCTTTGACAGCATGCCGTTTCGCGGCGTCCAGCTGGCGTCCGACGACGATATGCTGCCGGATTCCCTGAAAGGCTATGCGCCGGTGGTGCGCGGTATTGCGCGAACTAACGCGCAGGTCGTGGTGCGTCAGAATGGCTATCAAATCTACCAAAGCTATGTGGCACCGGGCGCGTTTGAGATCGCGGATATGTATCCCACCGGCGGCGCGGGCGATCTTGATGTCACGATCGTCGAAGCTGATGGTAGTGAGCAACATTTCACCCTGCCGTACGCTTCGCTGCCGGTCCTGCAACGGGAGGGGCGCCTGAAATATGCCCTTACCGCCGGGCAGTATCGCTCGTATAACCGTAGCGTGGAGAAAACCCCCTTCGGGCAATTGACCGGAATTTACGGCCTCCCTCACGGTATTACGCTCTATGGCGGCGTCCAGGGGGCAGATAAGTACCAGTCGGCGGCTCTGGGGGTGGGCAAGAATATGGGCGATCTCGGGGCTGTATCCGCAGACGTCACTCAGGGCTGGTCAACGCCGGAGCATGCCGCGAAAACAAACGGTCAGTCGTGGCGGGCCCGATACAGCAAGAATTTTATCAATACCGGGACCAACTTTTCGATTGCCGGGTATCGCTACTCGACCCGCGGCTATTACGGGATGCAGGACGTCCTCGATTCGTACGGCGACAGCAGCGCGCTTCAGGACAGGCGACGTAACCGTGCCGAGCTGACGATGAGCCAGACGCTGGGGGACAACCTGGGCGCGCTTACCCTCAGTGCGGCGCGGGAAGATTACTGGAATGACGGTAAGTCGATGGCTTCGTGGAGCGTCGGCTATAGCAACTACTGGCACAACATCAGCTATGGCCTGACATGGACTTACAGCAAAAATGTCCGCTCAGCGTCAGAAACCCGCGACAGCCAAAAAAACGCTGACCATGACCAGCTTCTGGCGTTCAACGTCAGCATTCCGCTGGATAAATTTTTGTCGCAGACATGGGCTAACTATGGCATGAACGCCAGCGGGAATAACGGGACGACGCATAACGTCGGCCTGAACGGGGTAGCGCTCGAGAACCGTGCCCTGAACTGGAACGTACAGCAGGGATACGGAACAGAGGGTGTGGGCTATACCGGCAATGTTAACGCGGACTACAAAGGCACCTATGGCGAAGTCACGGCAGGTTATGGTTATGACAAAAACAGTGAACGCCTGAATTACGGGCTGCAAGGCGGCATTCTCGCCCATGCTGATGGCATCACGCTTTCCCAGCCGCTGGGGGAGACCAGCGTCTTAATCAAAGCCCCTGGCGCCCACGACGTGGATATCCGCAATCAGCCCGGTGTACGGACAGATTTTCGCGGATATACGGTCGTGAGCAACCTTTCTGTCTACCGGAAAAACGATCTCACCCTCGACCCGGAAACGATGCCGGACGATGTCGAGCTGGAGATCAACACTCGCACGGTGACGCCGACGCGGGGAGCGGTGGTGAGAGCCGATTATCTGCCGAAGTCAGGTCGCCGGGTGCTGATGACCTTGACCGACAACGACCGCGCCGTTCCGTTTGGGGCGGTGGTCACCCTTGTGGGTGATGACAGCGGCAGTTTTATTGTCGGCGATCGCGGTCAGGTCTATTTAACCGGGATGCGCGAGCAGGGAACGTTAGTCGCTACATGGGGAAGTCAATCCAGTCAGCAATGCCGCGCTGATTTCACGCTGCCGAATCACTCAACGTACGGTGGGATCGCTGATATGCGCGCCACCTGCCGTCAGGAACGCTAACATGAAATGTCTTAACGCGATGCTGCTGCTCTGTTTGCTCGCGGCGGCAAATATGGCTCGTGCCGGTACCTGCACCACCATCACCCCGCAGCTTTCAACCCTGTCCGTGGGGACGATCAACGTGCAGCGCGATGCGCCTGTCGGCACGGTGGTATTTTCTGGCGCGGCGTCAGCCACAGGCTCCTATCTTACCGGGTGTACTAATCCGCTGATGCTGGGATTCAGCCTGCGCTACAACGGCGCCACGTTGAGCAGCTACGGCAACCATGTTTACAACACGAACGTCAGCGGGATAGGGATACGCTTTTCTTCCAACGGCTATTTTGAAAACCCGAGCAATACGTTCTCGTACAATGCGCAGACCTCCTATGTGGACTGGTACGGCGGGAGGATTGAGCTGGTGGTGACGGGCCCGGTCTCATCGGGGGTATTAACCCCCGGGACGATCGGCGTCGTGACGCTTCAGGGAAGCGATGGCCTCTACCGTGACGGTCTGACCACGCAGCTCACCTCCGGCACCATCAATGCTCTGGCGTGCACGGTGAATACGGCCCAGCTGACGTTTCCGATAGGGGATATTCCCGCTTCGGCGTTCGGCTCCACGGTGGGCACTACGCCAGCGGGAGCACAGAACACGCAAAACCTGGGCCTGACCTGCGCCGCCGGAACCAATATTACGGTCTCGCTCAGTGGAATACAGAACCCGGACAGCGCCAATACCAGCGTGATGGCCTTAACCGGGCAGGGAAATGCCGGCACTGCGAAAGGGGTGGGGGTGCAGCTTATCTATAACGGTGCACCGCTGGTGATGAACAGCCGACTATTCTTGCGGCAGTCTGCCGGGGGGCAAGAGACGTTGCCATTAACGGCCCGATATTACCAGACGTTAACCCGCGTGGAGTCAGGTTCAGCGAATGCCTCCGCCACCCTTAATGTGACCTACCAGTAGCAGGTAAGAAGATGAAAATAAGATGCAGGACACTGCTGTTACTTGCCTTACTCAGCGGGAAGGTATGCTCCGCTGATAGCGTCAACATCGGTGTGACGGGAAATATCGTTGCGTCGCCGTGCATATTTAATGGCGGCAGCAACAGCCTTGATGTCAACCTGGGCAATATTCAGGCAACCAATATGGCGACGCCGGGCTCAACATCGGATCCGGTGCCTTTCAGTCTGCTGTTTACCCAGTGCCCAACCGGAACGCAGAGTGTGACCGTCGCTTTCACCGGCAGCCCCGATCCCGAGGCGGGTGCGGACTATTTTATGAACAGCGGTTCGGCCACGCATGTGGCGATAGCCATGCGCGATGCCCAAACCGGCGCGCTTAAAGGAACAGGCACCAGTATGACCCAGACCATTGCCGCGGACAGAACCGCGACAATGGCTATGCTGGCCTCGGTAAAATCTATGCCGGGAGGCGCCACGCCGGGGAGCATCAGTGCGGTTGTGGTGATGACGATGCAGTACAACTAAATGCCGGTGATAAGCCTTTTTTAAAGACGTTGGTGTGAACTATGTTAAATATTCTGATTCAGGAAACGGATCTGTTTTTTCAGGCTGGGCTACAGAGCTTTTTCGACGATTTTTTTAAGCATAACTTTCATCGCTCCATTACATTTCAGCTGGCGTTGACCAATGAAAACGTCAGCCAGGCCGATATTATTGTTCTTTCATTATGTCAGGGGGAAACGCTGACCTGTTTTCCGGAGTTACTGGCCCGGCAAAAAGGAATTGTGATAGGTCTCGTCGACGATGAGCTGCGCTTTTCGGCGCTGCCTTCCTGCTTTCAGGACATCATTTTTCTCCCGCGCCGGGCGTCGCTTGACCGTATTAGCGGCGTTCTGTTTATCGCGTGGTTCAGGACGCAATTACCAGGTTACACGTTGAATAAAAAGACCTGTTTCGACTGCCAGCATAAAGGTTTATCCCGGCAACAGATTCGTATTATGGTCAATTTTTACCGGGGGCTGTCGGTGGTGCAGACCGCGAACGCGTTGAAGATGAGCGAAAAAACGGTCTTTACCCATAAATATATGATGATGCAGAAATTTAATCTGCGAAGCGATTACGAGCTGATCGTACTATTGAGAAGGCTGATGGAGAAAAAGAGCCGTCCGAACCTGCTTCGCGATTACCTGGAAAATAATTATGCACAACAGATAACGTAAAACAGCAGCGGATAGCGGGCCGGGCAGCGATAGCCGCCACCCGGCAATGCATTTAAACGTTAACCGCAGCGATCAACCGCGTCTTCATGGTCTGGTATGCGGAAGCCGCAAAATCCTCCGCCCAGCGCTGGTCCTCGATCGCCTCCAGCTGCACGGCGCAATACTTCGTTTCCGGCGTTCTGGATATCGGGTCGAGATTATCCTGCGTCAGCTCATTACAGGCGCCAATCCACCACTGGTAGGTCATATAGATTGCTCCCGCATTGATGCGCTCGCTGATGCTGGCGCGCGTGATCACTTTACCCCGGCGTGAACGTACCCAGACCAGCTGGCCCTCGGCAATCCCCCGTTCATCCGCATCGGCCGGGTTCATTTGCACCCGGCCCGGCTCGTCGGCCAGGCTTTGCAGCGCCGCGCAGTTCCCGGTCATTGAGCGACAGGAGTAGTGACCCACTTCGCGCACCGTGCACAGTACCAGCGGGTAATCCGCATCCGGTGTCTCCGCCGGGGCGCGCCAGGGGGCGGCAAATAGCTGTCCTTTGCCAGTAGGGGTGTCGAACTGGTTATCCTTGTACAGGTAGGGGGTGCCGGGATGATCGAGGGATGGGCAAGGCCACTGCACATGGCCCATCTCGCCCATTTTTTCGTAGGTCACGCCGTAGAAGAGGGGGCACAGCTCGCGCATTTCGTCCCAGATCTGCTGGTTATCCTCGTAATGCATGGGATAACCCATCTCCGTGGCCAGCAGGCTGATGATCTCCCAGTCGCGCTTCACGTTGCCGCTGGCCTCAATGGCTTTGCCGAAACGCTGGAAGCCGCGATCGGCACAGGTGAACACGCCGGCGTGCTCTCCCCATGAGGTGGCAGGGAGCAGCACGTCAGCCACCTCTGCCGTTTTGGTCATAAAGATGTCCTGAACCACCACAAAATCGAGCGCCTCAAAGCCGCGGCGGACCAGCCCCAGATCGGCTTCTGTCTGAAGCGGATCTTCCCCCATGATGTAATACGCTTTGATCTTTCCTTCCAGCGCGAGATGTGGCACTTCGGTGATACGCGTCCCGACGCGATCGTCCATCCGGTTGACATTGATTTTCCACGCATCGGCAAATTTCAGTCTGACCGCCGGGTCAGTGACGTCCTGGTAGCCGGGGAACATATTGGGCAGAACGCCCATATCGCAGGCACCCTGAACGTTATTTTGCCCGCGAACCGGACCCACGCCGACGGCAGGGCGGCCCAGGTTGCCGGTCAGCAGCGCCAGGCTGGAGAGACCTTTCACCACATCGACCGCCTGACCAAACTGCGTGACGCCCATCCCCCACATCACCGTTGCTGAAGGCGCCGCTGCGAACATGCGCATTGCCTGACGAACATCCCGCGCGCGGATCCCCGTCAGATGTTCAACCTGCTCGGGTGCGTAATCTTTTACCGTCAGCCGGTACGCCTCAAGCCCTTCGGTAAAGCGGGCAACGTAGTTTTTGTCGTACAGTTCCTCTTCCAGCAGGACATAGCCAAAGGCATTGACCAGCGCCATGTTACTGCCATTTTTTAGCTGAAGATGAAGATCGGCAATGCGTGCCGTTTCAATATGACGCGGATCGCAGACGATGATTTTAGCGCCATTTTCACGTGCTTTAAGCACGCGTCGGGCGACGATGGGGTGAGAGTCGGCGCAGTTATAGCCGAATACCAGCAGGCATTTTGAGTTTTCAATATCGTTAATGGAATTGCTCATGGCGCCGTTGCCGAGGGTCTCCTGTAAACCGGCAACGGACGGACCGTGACAGACGCGGGCGCAGCAGTCGACGTTGTTAGTATTCAGCACCGCTCGGGCAAATTTTTGCATCACATAGTTGGTCTCATTGCCCGTTCCCCGTGAGGAACCCGTAGTCATAATGGACCGAGGGCCATACTGTTCTTTGATGCTTTTAAGCCTGTGAGCGGTATAGCGAATGGCCTCTTCCCAGGTAACAGGGGTAAAGGCCTCGCCTTTGCTGTAGCGGATCATGGGCTGCGTCAGACGGGGGGTAAGCAGCCGTGTGTCGTTAAGAAAGTCCCAGCCGTAGAACCCTTTCAGGCAAAGCGTGCCCTGATTGGTTACGCCATCAGCGGCTTCGGCACGGATAATCCGGTTATTTTTAACGACGAGGTTTAGTTTGCAGCCTGCACCGCAGTAGGGGCAGACGCTGGCGATTTTTTTCATCAATAACAGACCTGTTAAGAAATGAAGCAATGTTTACTGGAAAGCCCAGTCCCTTAGCGGACTAAGCAGGATCCATGCCACATTCAGCGTTCTTGATTAACAGGGCGTTAGAGGAGAGAGGGTGTGTCATCGTCAGTCTGTTCGTCAGAATTGACGATGACACGCTATCCGTAGGGATGGGGGAGGCGTTAAAGATCGTCCATGGTGTAACCGACGACAATTTCCAGCGTCTTGCGGATCACATCCGCCTTAACGACATCGTCGGTGGATTCCAGCGTCTGGATTAGCCAGAGAATGATCGCTTTGTTGGTCAAATGACCTTCGGAAGCAAGAACACAACGAACCGCAGTCGAAAAAATGGCAGACTCTTCAGCAAAGCGATCGCCTGCGTGACGGAAATACTCCGACAACGCGCTATCTAAAAAGGCGGAGTGGTATTCGGGTTGAAGCTGAATATTTTGTCTCATTTGTTCTCACCGTAGCTGTAAAGTTGTAGTCAATGTATCTTTTTAGGATCGGACGGTTTTCCATTTCCAAATAACGGCACTACATTGTCTCGGTTATTTTTGAGAGATCCCTCTCTCTGTATTCGTCCTTGTGCGGTTCTGCGACCTTTAAAAGCGACCGTGCCAGAGCTGATTTCAGCTATAACTCGCGCTAATGTCTCCCGCCGCTGGGGATCCGTTTCATATGCTTGCATGTTACGCAGACGCTGAACCAATCCCTCGGTCGTCACCGGACCGCGCTCCTTCAAAAGTGAAAGAGCGGCTTCTCCAATAAGCTTGTCGATTAGTCTGTCCGCATCACTGCTGTTCATGACATTAACGTTCGAAGAGCAGGCCAAGAAGCATGTGATAATGATGTTCCTCTTCCGGGCCATTGGCCTTTTCAAGGCGACTCAACAGTTTTGTGCAGAGCGATTTGCGATTCAGATTTCGCCCGTCGCTAAGGATTTCAACAACAACCTGACCCAATGTTTCCTGTTGGGTTGGAAGCGCGGCTTTTTCGAAATACTGCGCAATCGCTGTTGCCGAGTCTGCGAGGTGTCCGTTCTGCTGCATGTTTCGCTCCTGTAAATTTTCGTAATCAGTAACGTTACATTTAAGGTATACATAATTTTCAAATCTGTACATTTAAAATGTACAATTTTTTAAACATTTTATAATATATTTTATAAAATCATTATTTATCAGTTGCTTATTCTTATACGATTTACTGCGGTATTCACAAGATATATTGTACAATCCGAAGCGGCGTCGCAGAGTTGTACAAGCCCGTAAATGACGCAAAAAAGCCGTGTAAATCGTTGAGATGTAAATTATTTGTTGGGCAATTAATGTGCTATAACAGAGTTTTCCCCACGTGTTTTCGTGGTCACCCCCTCAATCTTCAGGATTAGCATGCTCACAACCATCATTTACCGCAGTCATATCTGCGAGGACGTTCCAGTGAAAGCGCTGGAAGACATGGTCGCTGCTGCAAATTGTAGAAATCGCCAGTTCGATGTGACGGGGATTTTGCTGTTTAACGGCACACACTTTTTTCAGTTACTTGAAGGGCCCGCTGATAACGTTAAGGAGATCTATGAGCTCATCTGCCGTGACCCACGGCATCACAACGTGGTCGAATTGTTAAGCGATCACGGGCCTTCAAGACGTTTTGGCAACGTGGGTATGGAGCTCTTTGACCTTCGTCAGTACGATACCGACGAAGTGCTGCAACAGGTACTCGATAAAGGCACAACGCGCTATCAGCTGACCTATAACGATCGCGCCCTGCAATTTTTCCGCACCTTCGTTGAGGCCACTGAAAAAGCCAACTACTTTGAGCTGCCTCCGGCTGACGCCTGGGAGTTTGTCACCGAAAATACGCCGTTATCCTCCCAGCCGACAGTAGTGGCAAAGGGCGCGGACTGTAGTTTCGCATTTCAACCTATCGTCGATCCGTTTATGCAGCAGGTAGTTTCCTGGGAAGCCCTGATCCGCACGCCGTCCGGTGAGTCCCCGGAAAGCTATTTTGCCAACCTGTCGCGTGAGGCGCTGTACGAATCGGATCTGAAGAGTAAACAGGTGGCTTTGTCGATGGCCAGCGCACTGGGCCTACAGACTCAAACGTTGTCCATTAATCTGCTGCCGATGACGCTGGTCAATGTTCCTGGCGCCGTCGATTTTTTACTGACGGCAATTGAGGCGAACGGTTTTGTGCCGGAGCAAATTGTGGTCGAGTTCACCGAGAGCGAGGCGATCTCGCGCTTCGAAGAGTTCACCAGCGCGGTCAGACAGCTTAAAAGCGCCGGGATCAGCGTGGCCATCGATCACTTTGGCGCGGGATTCGCCGGTCTGCAACTGCTGGCCCAGTTTCAGCCGGACAGAATCAAGATTAACCGTGACTTGATTGCCAACGTGCACAAGAGCGGCCCTCGTCAGGCGATCATTCAGTCAATTATTAAATGCTGCGCCTCCCTGGAAATTCTGTTCTGTGCGGTAGGCGTAGAGCTGGCTGAAGAGTGGATGTGGCTGGAATCTGCCGGGATTTCTCAGTTCCAGGGACACCTTTTCGCCAGCCCGCGCCTGGGGGGCATACCGGCGATTGCCTGGCCCGAGAAAAAGTACGATTTATAAAAACCTGTACGTAACTCTTAAAAGTGACCTGTACGTACGGCTAAATTTATACAACAATACATTAACGAGTGAGTGGTTCGTTGAGCCATTCACTTGTCTCAGAACGAGGAGTTAGTTATACAAATGATTTGTACAATCTGATAAGGTTGGTTTGGTTAGGTATGGAAGTATTGTGCGTGAGGGAGTTAATGGCCTATTACAGTATCGGCGAAGTGGCCGAACGATGCGGTATCAACCCCGTTACGCTGCGTGCCTGGCAGCGCCGTTATGGATTGTTGAAGCCGCAGCGAAGCGAAGGGGGTCATCGTCAGTTTGACGATGAAGATATCCTGCGTATCGAAGAGATCAAACGCCTGATGAAAACGGGTGTTTCGGTCGGTAAAGTAAAAGCGCTTCTTGAAAATACAGAAGTGATGACTCAGGGAAACTGGGCATCGTTTCAGGAAGAGATGTTAACCGTTCTGCGCTATGCCAGTCCGGCAAAACTGCGCGCCAAAATCGGCGAGTTCCGCCGTGACCATGCGATGGATGTTCTGATAGATAACATCATCACCCCTGTGCGGCAGCGAATGAACCAGGACCAGAATACGGTGCGTCACATGGCGAGCCTGCTGGACGGTGTCCTGATTGAGTTTGCCGTTGCAAGCCTGGGTGAGTCGCGAAAAAAAGCAGGTAAGGATGCGCTGCTGATTGGGTGGGAGTGCGACGACCGTACGCATTTGTGGCTGGAAGCGGCCCGTCTTGCCTACAAAGGCTGGCATATCGACGTGCTGGCTGAGCCGATTGATTCTCCACGTCCTGAACTCTTCCCCGGGCAAAAAATCTTCGTCTGGACCGGTAAAGCGCCTACGCCTCGTCAACAGGAGCAGCTCGACCATTGGCGTGAACAGGGTTTCGCCGTTTCGTTCCATCACTGATGTTAAGGGGGCCAACGGTAAACCGCCAGTGCGGGATTTTGCCTTCTGGCGATACGACAGGGGTATCCGCGAAGATGCATAGCATCAGTACCCCTGTCATATCGTCGGTTTATTCCATCATCAGGTTGTCTGAAATATTCATACTGGCCACGGATTCAACTTTCCACACGCCATCTTCCTTGACCATGCAGTCAATCACGGTGTGATCCCGCTTTTTGCCGAATGAGATATAAACCTGCATACAGGCGGCATCGTAATCCAGCGCCCGCGCACTGACGATGCCCCAGTCATCTTCATATCCCTGAGCCTTGATGAACATATCGACGTCAGGCACGTCATATTCATCTGAATCCAGCTTATCCATGGCTTTGAGTTTGCTGATAGTTTCGCGGGTTACATATGGCCTCAGCGCTTCATAGTTTTTCAGGGGCTCTTTCCCGATAATAATTTGCGAGATGTACCACTTATTAAACTGAAGGGCAGCGGATACCTCAGGGGGGAACTTCTGTGCAGCGGATGCGAGAGTGGGCAGAAGCAGGATCGCCAGAATTATTTTTTTCATGTCAGTCATGCCTGTAAATTGCATATGCTGTCTTTACTTGCCGGTATTGCTATTAAAGAAAATTCTGCACATCTTTTCTGGCTATACTGACCTGCATGCTGGCGAGCATGAGCTGCGGCTTTATAGGTACTCCACATAATTTAATCCCTTATTGAATAAATGGTTAACAAGGGAAACATTACGTCGAAAAGGGATGAGTTTATGTAATTAATCATGATCGGAATTTAACCACTATCAGACTGATAAATAATGGTTAACTTATCCATCAAACGTCTTTATGCGCGCCCAGGTAAGGCAAAAAAGGATTAAAAAGAACCTGGCTTAAGGGGGAGGCATACGTAAAAAATGTATATGGTGCCTGCGCGTACTTTAGCTATCTTAAAAATAGGTATTTCCAATACAATTTTTATCATTGCCCGTCACCTTACCGCCTTTCTTATGAAATGCATTATTTATCAATACATTGAACAAATCTAACCATCCCATCCGCATCCCGTCACAGGGTCTATGCTTAATGAAAGTAGCCAAAAAGGGCGGTTTAGCCCAAAGCCCCTGCTCGCAGGGGGTTGAAGTGATAATCGTTATCACTAACATGGTGTTATGCCCTGGTGGCTTATCAGATGAGGTGGACCTATGGAACCGCATTCAGAAACCTTCAATCCGGCCGATTTTGCCTGGCGTGGCTTAACGCTGACGCCCGCGGCGGCGGCGCATATTCATGAGCTGGTGGCAAAAAATCCCGACATCCTCGGCGTACGCTTAGGCGTTAAGCAGACTGGCTGCGCGGGATTTGGCTACGTGCTGGATACCGTAACCGAACCTGAAAAGGACGATCTGGTCTTTGAAACCGACGGTGCAAAGTTATACGTCGCGCTACAGGCGATGCCGTTTATCGATGGAACCGAAGTCGACTACGTTCGGGAAGGTTTAAACCAGTTATTCAAATTTCATAACCCGAAAGCCCAGAACGAATGCGGCTGCGGCGAAAGCTTTGGGGTATAGGCGGTACTATGTCTCGTAATACTGAAGCAACGAGTGATGTAAACACCTGGAGCGGCGGACACCTCAACTATAAAGAGGGTTTCTTTACGCAGCTGCAAACCGATGAGCTGGCGAAAGGCATCAACGAAGAGGTCGTGCGCGCCATTTCGGCGAAACGTAACGAGCCGGAGTGGATGCTGGAGTTTCGCCTGAGCGCATTCCGCGCGTGGCTGGAGATGGAAGAACCCCACTGGCTGAAAGCGCATTACGATAAGCTGAACTATCAGGATTATAGCTACTACTCCGCTCCCTCCTGCGGCAGCTGTGATGATACCTGTGCCTCGCAACCCGGCGCGGTTCAGCAAACCGGCGCGGAGAACAGCTTCCTGAGTAAAGAGGTGGAAGAGGCGTTTAATCAGCTCGGCGTGCCCGTGCGCGAAGGCAAAGAGGTGGCGGTAGACGCCATTTTTGACTCCGTCTCGGTGGCAACCACCTACCGTGAAAAACTGGCGGAGCAGGGGATCATTTTCTGTTCCTTTGGTGAAGCCATTCACGATCACCCCGAGCTGGTGAAAAAGTATATTGGTACCGTGGTGCCGAGTAACGATAACTTCTTCGCGGCACTGAATGCGGCGGCGGCGTCAGACGGTACTTTTATCTACGTGCCGAAAGGCGTGCGCTGCCCGATGGAGCTCTCGACCTATTTCCGCATCAACGCGGAAAAAACCGGCCAGTTTGAACGCACCATCCTGGTGGCCGATGAAGGCAGCTACGTAAGCTACATCGAAGGGTGCTCCGCTCCTGTGCGCGACAGCTACCAGCTGCACGCGGCGGTGGTAGAGGTGATCATCCATAAAGATGCGGAAGTGAAGTACTCTACGGTACAGAACTGGTTCCCGGGCGACGGCAACACCGGTGGTATTCTGAACTTCGTCACCAAACGCGCGCTGTGCGAAGGCGAAAACAGCAAAATGTCCTGGACTCAGTCAGAAACCGGCTCCGCCATTACCTGGAAATACCCGAGCTGTATTCTGCGCGGCGACAACTCCATCGGTGAGTTTTACTCCGTGGCGCTGACCAGCGGTCATCAGCAGGCCGATACCGGCACCAAGATGATCCACATCGGTAAAAACACCAAATCGACCATCATCTCCAAAGGGATCTCTGCCGGTCACAGCCAGAACAGCTATCGCGGGCTGGTGAAAATCATGCCGACGGCAACCAACGCGCGTAACTTCACCCAGTGTGACTCCATGCTGATTGGCGCGGACTGCGGGGCGCATACCTTCCCGTATGTCGAATGCCGCAATAACAGCGCCCAGCTTGAGCATGAGGCAACTACGTCACGTATTGGTGAAGATCAGCTTTTCTACTGCCTGCAACGCGGGATCAGTGAAGAAGATGCGATTTCAATGATCGTTAACGGCTTCTGTAAGGACGTGTTCTCTGAACTGCCGCTGGAATTTGCCGTTGAAGCCCAGAAACTCCTCGCCATTAGTCTTGAACACAGCGTCGGTTAAGGAAAGCACATGTTAAGCATTAAAGATTTACAGGTTAGCGTGGAAGAGAAAGAGATCCTGCGTGGCCTCAATTTTGACGTCAAACCGGGTGAAGTTCACGCCATCATGGGGCCAAACGGCTCCGGGAAAAGTACGCTTTCAGCGACGCTGGCAGGACGCGAAGATTATGAAGTTACCAGCGGCTCCGTTGAGTTTAACGGCAAAGATCTGCTGGAGATGTCGCCGGAAGAGCGTGCCGGCGAGGGCATCTTTATGGCCTTCCAGTATCCGGTGGAAATTCCGGGCGTCAGCAACCAGTTCTTCCTGCAAACCGCGCTGAACGCGGTGCGCAAGTATCGCGGCCTTGAGGCGCTGGATCGCTTTGACTTCCAGGATCTGATGGAAGAGAAGATCAAGCTGCTGAAAATGCCGGAAGATCTGTTGACCCGCTCGGTAAACGTGGGTTTCTCCGGCGGTGAGAAGAAACGTAACGATATTCTGCAAATGGCGGTTCTGGAACCGGCGCTGTGCATTCTCGATGAGACCGATTCAGGGCTGGATATCGATGCCCTGAAGATCGTTGCCGACGGGGTGAACTCCCTGCGTGACGGCAACCGCTCATTTATCATCGTGACTCACTACCAGCGAATACTTGACTACATCAAACCGGACTATGTCCATGTGCTTTACCAGGGACGCATTGTGAAATCCGGTGACTTTACGCTGGTTAAACAACTGGAGGAGCAGGGTTATGGCTGGCTTACCGAACAGCAGTAATGCACTCCAGCAGTGGCACCGGCTGTTTGAAGCGCAGGGTGGAGCGCGCTCTGAACAGGCTCAGCACCATCTCCAGCAGATGCTGCGTCTCGGTTTACCGACGCGTAAACATGAGAACTGGAAATATACCCCGCTGGATGGCCTGCTGAACGGCGAGTTTGTCACCCGTCTGGCGCAGGTCAGCCCCGATCAGCGCGACATGCTGGCGCTGACCGTGGATGCCGTGCGTCTGGTGTTTGTCGACGGTCTGTTCCGTGCGGAGCTGAGCGACAGCGTGCAGGAGAGCGGGTTCGATATCGTCATTAACGATGAACGTCAGTCGCTGAACGCGCCCGTTCAGCCTGAAGTCTTCCTGCACCTGACAGAGAGCCTGTCGCAATCTGTCACCCATATTCGCGTTAAGCGTAACCAGCGCCCGGCGAAACCGCTGCTGCTGATGCATATCACCCAGGGCGTTGAGGGTGATGAGATTAACACCGCCCACTATCGCCACCATCTTGAGCTGGCAGAAGGGGCGGAGGCGACGGTGATCGAGCATTACGTCAGCCTTAACGACACCCGTCATTTTACCGGTTCGCGTCTGACGATGAACGTGGCGGCCAATGCCCAGCTGCACCACATCAAGCTGGCGTTTGAGAATCCGCTCAGTCACCACTTCGCCCACAACGATATTCTGCTGGGCCAGGATGCCGCGGCGTACAGCCACAGCTTCCTGCTTGGCGGCGCGGTGCTGCGCCACAATACCAGCACCCAGCTGAACGGTGAAAACACTACGCTGCGTATTAACAGCCTGGCGATGCCGGTGAAGTCAGAAGTGTGCGACACGCGCACCTGGCTTGAGCATAACAAAGGCTACTGCAACAGCCGTCAGCTGCACAAAACCATCGTCAGCGACAAAGGACGTGCGGTGTTTAACGGCCTGATCAACGTGGCGCAGCACGCCATCAAAACTGACGGGCAGATGACCAACAACAACCTCTTGCTGGGACGTCTGGCAGAGGTGGACACCAAACCACAGCTGGAAATCTATGCGGACGACGTGAAATGCAGCCACGGCGCGACGGTCGGGCGTATTGACGATGAGCAGATGTTCTACCTGCGCTCGCGCGGGATAGACCAGCAGGCCGCGCAAAAGATGATTATTTACGCCTTTGCGGCTGAGCTGACGGAAGCGCTGCCCGATGGCGGACTTAAACAGCAGGTGCTGGCCCGTATCGGTCAGCGTCTGCCTGGAGGCGAAGCATGACATTTCCCGTAGAGAAAGTCCGGGCAGATTTTCCGGTACTGACCCGTGAAGTGAACGGTCTGCCGCTGGCCTATCTCGACAGTGCGGCCAGCGCGCAAAAACCAAATCAGGTGGTGGATGCGGAAGCCGAGTTTTACCGCCACGGTTATGCGGCGGTACATCGCGGGATCCACACCCTGAGCGCCGAGGCGACCCAGCGCATGGAAAACGTGCGCACTCAGGTTGCGGCCTTCCTCAACGCGCGTTCGCCGGAAGAGCTGGTATTCGTGCGCGGCACCACCGAAGGGATCAACCTGGTGGCTAACAGCTGGGGCAATGCGCAGGTGCACGCGGGGGATAACATCATCATCACCCAGATGGAGCACCATGCCAACATCGTGCCCTGGCAGATGCTCTGTGAGCGTGTGGGGGCGCAACTGCGGGTGATCCCCCTGAATGAAGACGGCACGCTCCAGCTGGAAAAGCTGGACGCCCTGCTGGACGACAGAACGCGGCTGGTGGCGGTGACCCACGTTTCAAACGTGCTGGGGACGGAAAATCCGGTGGCGCTGATCGTCGACAAAGCCCATCAGGTTGGTGCGAAAGTGTTGATTGATGGCGCCCAGGCGGTGATGCACCATGCGGTTGACGTTCAGGCTCTGGACTGCGATTTCTACGTCTTCTCCGGGCACAAGCTGTATGGCCCGACGGGCATCGGCGTGTTGTATGTGAAAGAGGACATTCTCCAGGCCATGCCGCCGTGGGAAGGGGGCGGGTCAATGATCGCCACCGTCAGCCTGACGGACGGCACAACCTACGCCCGTGCGCCCTGGCGCTTCGAGGCGGGTACGCCCAACACGGGCGGGATCATCGGGCTGGGCGCGGCCATTAGCTACGTCTCTGAAACGGGGCTGGCGGCGATTCAGGAGTACGAACAGCTGCTGATGCATTATGCCTTGCAGGAGCTGGCCAGCGTCCCGGAACTGACCTTATATGGCCCTGCTGACCGTCTGGGTGTGATAGCCTTCAACCTCGGCAAGCATCACGCCTATGATGTAGGCAGTTTCCTTGATAATTACGGCGTCGCCGTACGTACCGGGCATCACTGCGCGATGCCGCTGATGGCGTATTATCAGGTACCGGCCATGTGCCGCGCATCGCTGGTGATGTATAACACAACGGAAGAGGTCGACAGACTGGTGGCGGGACTAAAACGTATTCACCAGCTGCTTGGCTAACGGAGAGGCGAGAGATGGCAGATTTGCCGGACAGAGATAAATTGCTGCGCAACTTTGGGCGTTGCGCAAACTGGGAAGAGAAATACCTTTATATCATCGAGCTGGGTCAGCGCCTGCCGCCGCTCAGCGAAGAGGCGCATAACCCGGACAACATCATTCAGGGCTGCCAGAGCCAGGTCTGGATCCTGATGCAGCAGACGGACGAAGGCGTAATTCAATTACAGGGTGACAGCGATGCCGCCATTGTGAAGGGGCTTATTGCCGTCGTATTTATTCTTTATCACCAGATGTCGGCGCAGGATATTGTCGCCTTTGACGTTCGCCCGTGGTTTGAAAAAATGGCCTTAACCCAGCACCTCACCCCGTCCCGATCCCAGGGACTGGAAGCGATGATCCGCGCCATACGCGCCAAAGCCGCAATCCTTAGCTAAACTGACAGAACAGCATTCATTCTGTTTCGCGAGGTGGTTTCCACCTCGCTGGTTTTTCAGCTTTCTGACGTTTGGTCAGTGAATAAGGAATCTCAGCATGAAGCGCGCATCTCTAATAACTCTATTACTCCTTGGTTCGCTCAGTGCTGTTAATTCAGCCTGGGCGGTTGATTATCCTTTACCGCCCGCAGGCAGCCGCCTGATTGGGCAAAACCAGACATACACCATTCAGGAAGGTGACAATAAACTTCAGTCTATCGCTCGTCGCTTTAATACCGCCGCACAGCTGATCCTTGAAACCAATAATACCATTGCTCCGGTGAACCCTGCGCCAGGAACGGTCATTACCATCCCTTCCCAGATGCTACTGCCGGACACCGAGCGTGAGGGCATTGTGGTGAATCTGGCGGAGCTGCGTCTTTACTTCTATCCGCCTGGCGAAAATATCGTGCAGGTCTATCCGCTGGGTATTGGTCAGCTTGGGCTGGAAACACCGGTCAGCACCACCCGTGTGAGTCAGAAAATCCCTAACCCTACCTGGACCCCCACAGCGGGCATCAGAGCGCGCTCACTGGCCCAGGGCATTAAACTGCCGCCTGTGGTACCCGCAGGGCCAAATAACCCGCTGGGGCGCTTTGCGCTGCGTCTGGGCATCGGGAATGGGGAATATCTTATTCACGGCACCAGCGCGCCGGACAGCGTAGGGCTGCGGGTCAGCTCGGGTTGTATGCGAATGAATGCGCCCGATATCAAAGCGTTGTTTGAGCAAGTGCGCGTCGGCACGCGGGTGCAGATCATCAATGAGCCGGTGAAGTTCTCCGTCGAGCCGGACGGCAAACGTTATATCGAGGTGCACAGGCCGCTGGCGCAGGCTGAGGGCGAAAACCCACAGACGGTGCCGTTCACGCACTCGGCGGCGTTTACCGCCTTTGCAGCGGAGTCAGGTAGCGATAAAACGCTTATCGATAAAGCCCTGGCGCGCAGAGCGGGGATCCCGGTGGCCGTTTCAGCAGGCAATGGTTCGTCAGCCAGCAATTCTGTCCTGTCGGTGCAGAACAGTCGTGTCTCAGCGGCGGTGGCGGAAGGTGAGGGAGAGAAAGCGCTTCAGTAGAGGTTTGACGAAGGCAAAAAAAATGGCGCACAATGTGCGCCATTTTATTAACAGGTACTATTACTTACGGTATTTAGTAGCCTGGTTGTCCAGACGCTGGTTAGCGCGAGCTGCGTCGTCTTTAGCAGCCTGAACGTCGGAACGCATTGCGTTCACGTCGTTGCTCAGCTGGTCAACTTTAGCGTTCAGAGTCTGAACGTCAGAAGACAGCTGATCGATTTTAGCGTTGCTGGAGCAACCTGCCAGCAGAGTAGAACCCAGGATTACCGCGCCCAGTACCAGTTTAGTACGATTCATTATTAATACCCTCTAGATTGAGTTAATCTCCATGTAGCGTTACAAGTATTACACAAAGTTTTTTGGGTTGAGAATATTTTTTTGATGGGATTACGCCTATTTTTGATCGTTCGCTCAAAGAAGCAACGAAATCGGCAATTTTGACGAAAAAGCTATGTTAAAAAAGGCATTTTTCATCGGATTCATCTTAGATAAATCGCGATTAAATAGAAAAACCCGATTTGCTTTTTGAATAGTTCTGGTTAAAGGCGGGAATAAAAAAAGCGCCCCGAAGGACGCTTTTTAACAAAACAATAATTTGTTCGTGAAATATTACAGCACGTGGACAGATGCCGTGTTGGTGGTGCCGCTTGGAACCAATGCACCAGAAACCATAACCACCACGTCGCCTTTCTGAGCCAGGCCACAATCAACCAGTTCCAGCGCCACTTCTTTACCCAGACGATAGAAATCATCGGTAGAGGCAATCTCTTTCACCAGGTGTGGGATCACACCTTTGCTCAGCACCAGCTGACGCGCGGTAGTTTCGTTGGTGGTCAGCGCCAGAATGGTCGCATCCGGGAAGTATTTACGCACGGCACGCGCAGATTTACCGCCCTGGGTCGCCACGACAATCAGTGGGGCTTCCAGTTTCTCAGCGGTTTCTACCGCACCACGGCACACGGCTTCGGTGATGCGCAGTTTACGGCTGTCGTTGTTGTAATCCAGACGGCTTTTCATCACGCGGTCGGTACGCTCACAGATGGTCGCCATGATACCGACCGCTTCCAGAGGGTATTTCCCTTTTGCAGATTCGCCAGACAGCATAACGGCATCGGTACCGTCGAGGATGGCGTTTGCTACGTCGCCTGCTTCAGCGCGGGTAGGGCGTGGGTTTTTGATCATGGAGTCCAGCATCTGCGTTGCGGTGATAACCACTTTACGCGCGCGAACACATTTCTCGATCATCATCTTCTGCGCGAAGATCACTTCTTCAACCGGGATTTCTACGCCCAGGTCGCCACGCGCTACCATGATACCGTCAGACGCTTCGAGGATTTCGTCGAAGTTGTTCAGGCCTTCCTGGTTTTCGATCTTGGAGATGATCTGAATGTTCTCGCCGCCGTGCGCTTTCAGGTGCTCACGGATCTCAACCACGTCAGAACGTTTACGGATAAAGGAGGCAGCAACGAAGTCCACGCCTTGTTCGCAGCCGAAGATCAGGTCTTGTTTGTCTTTTTCAGCCAGCGCTGGCAGCGCAATGGACACACCCGGCAGGTTAACGCCTTTGTTTTCGCCCAGATCGCCGTTGTTCAGCACTTTACAGATAACCTTGTTACCTTCGATCGCCGTCACTTCCATGCCGATCAGGCCGTCATCTACCAGCACGGTGTTGCCAACAGACAGATCGCTGGTGAAGCCTTCGTAGGTCACGGCAACGATTTCGTTGTTACCCACAACGGATTTGTCGGTGGTGAAGGTGAAGGTCTGGCCCGCTTTCAGGGAAACGTCGTTACCGCCTTCCAGTTTGATGGTGCGGATTTCAGGACCTTTGGTGTCGAGCAGGATTGCCGCTTTTTTCCCGGTCTTGCTCATCACGTTGCGCAAGTTCTGGATACGCTGACCGTGTTCAGCATAGTCGCCGTGGGAGAAGTTCAGACGCATCACGTTCATGCCGGCATCCAGCATTTTGCTCAGCATCTCTTCGGATTCGGTTTTCGGGCCGATAGTACAAACAATTTTCGTCTTTTTCATGACAGTCTTAGTCTTTAAGTTGGGAAGGATATGGAAATCTCGCTCCGGGGGCGCACCGCCGCGGAGTCAAACCTGTGTTGCGAAAGAGTATATGACACGCACTAAGAATAGGTGACATCAAATGAGCGTGCAGAAGAAAGTGTGCCTGAGTGCCAGCCCAACGAAGGAGAGGAGAAGTTGTACGTTGTTTTTTGTATTCCAAGCGCTGAAACCATTCACCAGGGATTTGGCGCGCATTATACGCTGATTTACAGTAAAAAGGAAAATGGAAACAGCGTTTCAAAACAATCTGTGCAGATTCACATAAGTTTGTTATCAAGGCGTTAAGGTCTAATGTCATCTTATGACGGCAGGCGCAACGCCCGCCGTTTTTTGCTCACTTTTCCAGCGCCTGCTGAAGGTCGGCGATCAGATCCTTCGCATCCTCAATCCCCACCGACAGGCGGATAAGCTGCGGCACAATGCCGTTTGCAAGACGCTGCGCCAGAGGTATGGAGGCGTGGGTCATGCTGTAGGGCTGGCTCACCAGACTCTCCACACCGCCCAGACTTTCCGCCAGGGTAAAGAGCGTAAGATGACGGATCACCTCTGCCGCGCGTTGCACATCGCCTTTAATCACAACGGAGATCATGCCGCCCGGCAGCGCCATTTGTCTGCGTGCCAGCGCATACTGGGGATGTGACGCCAGCCCGGGATAGAACACGCGGTCTACCTGCGGATGCTGCTCCAGCCATTGCGCAATTGCCAGTGCGTTGGCGCTGTGCTTCTCAACGCGCAGAGAGAGGGTGCGAATCCCCCGCAGCGTCAGGAAACTGCTGAACGGATCCAGAACGCCGCCAACCGCGTTTTGCAGATAGCCCAGACGCTCCGCGAGATCCTTATTTGCCCCGACAACAGCCAGCCCGGCAACCACGTCTGACTGACCGTTGAGATATTTAGTGGCGGAGTGGACCACTATATCGAACCCCGCCTCCAGCGGCCGGTGAATGACCGGGGAGGCGAAGGTATTATCCGCCACGCTGATCGCATTATGGCGCCGGGCAATGTCCGCGATGGCCTCCAGGTCGGCCAGTTTCAGCAGCGGGTTCGTTGGCGTTTCCACCCAGATCATGCGGGTGTCCGGGCGAATGGCGGCCTCAAGCCCGGCTACATCGTCCGGCTTAACCCAGCTCACCTGTAACCCGGTGCTGCGCTTGCGCACGTTTTCGATCAGGCGATACGTACCGCCATACACGTCGTCAATGGCGACGATATGGCTGTCTTTATCCAGCAGTTCGAGCACGGTGGAAATGGCTGCCAGCCCTGACGCGAAAGCGTACCCGCGCGTGCCGCCTTCCAGTTCGGCGATGGCGGTCTCCAGCGCGTGGCGGGTTGGATTGCCGCTCCGGGAGTATTCGTAGCCGGTATGTTCACCCGGTGCCGGTTGCGCAAACGTCGACGTGGCGTAAATTGGCGGCATCACGGCGCCGTGCGGGTCGTGATACTCACCGCTGTGAACGCTGAGGGTGGCCAGGTTTTTCATCTTTTGCTCCTTTTATTTTGTCAGGCGGTTACGCCAGGCGGTGAGTACATCACTGCGTGTGATTAGACCCAGAAAGCGATCTTCGTCATAAATAATCGCCACCAGGCCACGGTCAAAGATGGCGTACAGGGCGCTCTCCGGGGCCTGCTTATCCAGATATTCGACCTGACGCGTCATGGCCGCCGTCACGGGGAGAGAGAAGCGATCGGCATCTCCCCCGATGTGTCGCAGCAGGTCCCACTCGTCGATGATGCCGACGACCTTGTCGTTATCGAGCACCGGCAGCTGGGAGATGTCGTACAGGCGCATGCGGGCCAGCACGGTGGAAAGCGTGTCGTCCGGGGCGGCAGTCACCGTCGCGCCTTCATCGTGGCGCAGGGCAATATAGTCCGAGAGATCGCCTGCCTGCGGACGCGAAATCAGCCCCTGCTGGCGCATCCAGTCGTCGTTGAACATCTTCGAGAGGTATTTATTGCCGCTGTCGCAGGCGAAGGTGACCACACGTTTTGGCGTAGTCTGCGCCTGGCAATATTTCAGCGCCGCCGCCAGCAGCGTGCCGGTGGAGGAGCCTGCCAGGATCCCTTCCGTTTTTAGCAGATCGCGGGCGGTGGTGAACGCCTCGCGATCGGTAATGCGCCAGGCGCGGTTAACCCCTTCGATGTGCGCCAGCGGAGGGATAAAGTCTTCGCCAATCCCCTCAACCAGCCACGATCCGGCATCGTGATGGCGTCCGTTTTCAACCTGGTCCGCCAGCACCGACCCGGCCGGATCGGCAAGCACAAATTCCGTCTGCGGCGAATGTTCTGCAAACCACGCCTGTAAGCCACCCAGCGTACCGCCGGACCCCACGCCGACGACGATGGCATCGATCTGGCCGTCAAGCTGTTCAAACAGTTCCGGTGCGGTAGTGGTGCGGTGCGCCAGCGGATTGGCCGCGTTATTGAACTGATCAATATAAAACGCGCCTGGCAGTTCGTTCGCCAGCCGCCGGGCATAATCCTGATAGTAGGCCGGATGCCCTTTATTCACATCTGAACGGGTCAGCACGACCTGCGCCCCTAACGCGCGCAGGTGGAAAATCTTCTCGCGGCTCATTTTGTCCGGCACCACCAGGATCAGCGAGTAGCCCTTCTGCGCCGCAATCAACGCCAGGCCCAGGCCGGTGTTCCCCGCCGTGGCTTCAATAATAGTGCCGCCGGGCCGTAGCTAGCCCGTACGCTCGGCTTCATTAATCATCGACAACGCGACGCGGTCTTTAATCGAGCCGCCGGGATTCTGGTTTTCCAGCTTCAGAAACAGCGAGCAGGGGCCGGTGTCCAGCTTGTGCAGCTGGATGAGCGGCGTACGGCCAATCAGTTCGGTGACGGAGTGGTAAAGCGTCATGGTCATGTCCTGTGAAGGGGTGATGACCGGATGATAGAACCATGAAATTTTCTCAATAAAGAACCTTTCACTGAGTTTTAGAACGGAAAGGAATAATCCTTGTGTTTTCAGATGGAAAGACAGCAAGACGTAAAGTTGTCCGGATGTGAGGAGGGCTATATCCGCATAAAGTGCTGCAAAATTAGCCGATTTCGTCGGGTGAGTAAGACCTGATATGCAAATGGCAGATAATTATTGCTGATATTCATCTAAATGCTTTTCACCCGCCAGTTCGCTGCTTATTCCTGAGCATTATAAGAAATTCTTTTTTGGTCATTTAAAAGCTGATAACGGCTGTTTACTATCTTTTGGACATCCATACTGCTAAACCGCTATATGCGAAACGGATAACGAATAAGAATGATTGTACTCAGCAATATTTCGAAGGTTTTTGACAACGGGAAACAGGCGCTGACAGCCGTAGATAACGTCAACCTGACGATAGAACAGGGACAGATTTACGGGATCATCGGTTACAGCGGGGCCGGGAAAAGTACGCTGATCCGTCTGCTGAACGGTCTGGAAAAGCCCAGCGCCGGCAGCGTCACCATTAACGGTCAGGATATCTCCGCCGCGAAGGGAGAAGCGCTGCGTCAGGCACGCCTGAAAATCAGCATGGTGTTCCAGCACTTTAACCTGCTTTGGTCGCGCACGGTGAAGGAAAATATCGCCTTTTCAATGCAAATTGCCGGTGTGCCAAAAGCGCAAATTCAGGCTCGCGTTGCCGAGCTGGTGGAGCTGGTCGGCCTGAAGGGGCGCGAGAATGCCTACCCATCCCAGCTGAGCGGCGGGCAAAAACAACGTGTGGGCATTGCCCGCGCGCTGGCCAATCATCCGGACGTACTGCTGTGTGACGAAGCCACCTCGGCGCTGGATCCGCAGACCACCGATCAGATCCTCGATCTGCTCCTGGACATTAACCGTCGCTTTAACCTGACCATCGTACTCATTACGCATGAGATGCACGTGGTGCGCAAAATCTGCGACCGCGTGGCGGTGATGGAAAACGGCAAGGTGGTGGAAGAGGGGGACGTGCTGAGCGTGTTTACGCATCCGCAGCAGCCGATCACCCGGCAGTTTGTCCGCCAGGTGAGCCAGTACGCGGAGGAAGAGACCTTCAATACCGAACTGGCAAACGATCTGGAAGGCACGGTGATCAGGCTGACCTTCACCGGGCACAGCACGCACAGGCCGATCGTCGGTGAACTGACCCTGCGCTACGGCCTGCCGTTTAACATCCTGCACGGCAAAATGACGCAAACCGCCCACGGTGTTTTCGGGCAGCTCTGGGTGCACGTGGTGGCATCGGACGAACAACTGAACAATATCCTCGCCGACCTGAAGCAAAGCGATATTGAAGGCGAGGTAATCAAGCATGGCTGAAGAACTCTTTCCGCACCTGAAGTGGGATCAGCTTTGGGCTGCAACCCAGGAGACGCTTTACATGACCGCGCTTTCCGGCGTGGCGACGTTTGTCCTGGGGATCGCGCTCGGTCTGGCGCTGTTTTTAACCGCCCGCGGCGGGTTATTCCACAACCGCACGGTCTACAGCGTGATGTCGATTGTGGTGAACGTGTTCCGCTCGATTCCGTTCATCATTCTCATCGTTCTGCTGATCCCGTTCACCAAGACCGTTGTGGGGACCATTCTCGGCGCTAACGCTGCGCTGCCCGCCCTGATTGTGGGCGCGGCGCCGTTCTACGCCCGTCTGGTCGAGATTGCCTTGCGAGAAGTAGACAAAGGAGTCATTGAGGCCACGCGTTCGATGGGCGCGCGGCTGAGCACGTTAGTGTTTCGGGTTTTATTGCCGGAATCTTCACCCGCACTGGTTTCAGGTATGACGGTGACGCTGATTGCGCTGGTGAGCTACAGCGCAATGGCAGGGGTGATAGGTGCCGGCGGTTTGGGAAATCTGGCTTATCTGGAAGGATTCCAGCGCAACCATGGTGACGTCACGCTGGTGGCAACGGTGACCATTCTGATCATCGTGTTCATTATCCAGTTCTGCGGCGATGCCATTACTTCACTGTTAGATAAACGCTAATAAATACACACAGGAACCACATCATGAAAAAGACACTGACACTGATCGCCGCCGCAACCCTGAGTGCCCTGAGCTTTGCCTCCTGGGCGGACACGCTCACCGTGGGGGCGTCCAACACCCCGCACGCGGAAATTCTGGAGCAGGCTAAGCCGATTCTGGCGAAGCAGGGGATCGATCTGGAGATTAAACCATTCCAGGACTACATTCTGCCAAACACGGCGCTGGCGGGGCATGACATTGACGCCAACTATTTCCAGCACATCCCTTACCTGAACAGCGTCCTGAAAGATCACGCGGGCGATAAGGATTATGATTTTGTCAGTGCGGGCGCAATCCACATTGAGCCGATCGGTATCTATTCGAAAAAATACAAATCGCTGAAGGATCTGCCGGAAGGCGGCAAAATCATCATGCGTGATGCGGTGTCCGAGGAAGGGCGTATTCTCTCCATCTTCGAAAAAGAGGGCGTGATCAAGCTGAAGCCAGGCATCGATAAAGTGACCGCGCGCATCAGCGATATCGTGGAGAACCCGAAAAAGCTGCAATTCACCCCTAACGTTGAGGCATCTCTGCTACCGCAGATGTACAACAACGACGAAGGTGCTGCGGTGGTGATCAACGCCAACTACGCAATTGATGCCGGTCTGGATCCGGTGCACGATCCCATTGCGGTTGAAAGCGGTGAGAATAACCCGTACGCCAACATCATTACCGTTCATCGCGGTGACGAGAAGAAGAAGGATATCGTCGCGCTGGTGAACGTGCTGCACTCCAAAGAGATTCAGGACTGGATCCGCACCAAATACAAAGGCGCAGTCATCCCGGTAAACAACTAATCTCCTGATTTTCCAGACGAAGCCCGGCGAACTACACGCCGGGCTTCTTTTTTGTATCCAGCCGACGAATGATTTAAGCTGACGGTTTAGGGCAACGGAGTGATGGCAATGGGCAATGTGACCAAAGACGAAGCGCTGTACCAGGAGATGTGTCGGGTGGTAGGCAAGGTCGTTCTCGAAATGCGTGATTTAGGGCAGGAGCCGAAACATATTGTCATTGCGGGCGTTCTGCGTACCGCGCTGGCGAACCAGCGCGTTAAGCGCAGTGAGTTGACCACCAAAGCGATGGAAACGGTGGTTAAAGCGCTGGCCGGCTAACTCGCCAGCGCTTCGCGAGCAGCTCAAGCGAGCAGCAGAGCAGGTAATAGATCACACCCGTGAAGATAAAAATGGCCGCCGGGTAAATTTGCACCCGGTTGTTGATCTGTCCCGCCACCGTGGTCAGTTCAGGAACGTTCACGATAAACGCCAGCGACGTATCCTTCAGCAGGCTGATAAAAATCCCCACCAGCGACGGCAGAATATTTCTCAGCGCCTGCGGCAGCAGCACGCGCCACAGCGTTTGCTGCGTACTGAACCCTTGAGAAAGCGCGGCCTCATTCTGGCCCGACGGCAGGGCTCTCAGTCCGGCTAACACCGAATGCATCACCGCAGCCGCGGTAAACCAGGCCAGCGCCAGCGTGACGGTCGTCGCGCCCGGGAGATCCCTGCCGGTTATCAGTGGCAGCAGATACCACATCCAGAATATCACGAAGATCAGGGGGATCCCGCGAATCAACTCTGCCCATGCAAACAGCGCACTGCGCACCACGCCGGGATAGCGCCAGGCGACGCAAGCCAGCACAATCCCGCCGGGCAGGGCAAGCGCGGCGGCGCCTGCGGCCATCAGCAGTGAGAGCAGTACGCCGCCGGGTTCTCCCGCAGCCGCACGTCCCCAAAGCAGATAATCCAGGTTTTCGACAATAACGTTAAATCCGGGGATCATGATTTTTCCTCCCTGAATGGGGGCCGAGGCGCACCAGCACGCTTCCCGTCACCATCCCGGTAAGCAAGTAGAGCACCGTACCGAAGGTGAAGGCTTCCAGTGCATGGGCGTTGTAACTTTCTATCTGGCGGACCTGGTAGGTCAGTTCGGCGAAGCCAATCCCGCTCGCGAGCGAGGAGAGCTTCATCAGGTTAAGGTACTGGCCAACGACGGGCTGCCAGGCGTTAGCAAGCCCCTGAGGCAGAAGAATGTAGCGAAACAGACGCCATGAGGAAAATCCCTGGGCGAGCGCCGCCTCCCGTTGCCCGGCAGGCACGGAACGCAGCCCCGATTCCACTTCTTCGATTAAAAACGCCGAGGTAAAGACGCCTAACCCCCAGGCGGAGCATAAAAACTCGGGCGTAAACCACCAGACGTCACCGGGCAAAATGGACCAGCTGTGGTCTGCGTTCACCGCGTCACGCAGCCCCTGCGGCAACCCGTTCCAGGCGGCGAAATACCAGAACAGCAGCTGTACCAGCAGCGGCGTATTGCGAAACAGCGATACCCAGCAGCTGACGATCAATGTCCCGAAACGTCCCCCGGAAAGCCGCAAAAGCATAAAGAACAAGGCGAGCAGGCTGGCCAGCATAATCCCCGCCAGCGTCACCCACAGAGTGGTGAGAAATCCGGAAAGGATCCAGTGCAGGGGCTGTCCGGCCAGCACCCCCTGCCAGTCCAGAGCGGGCATTACAGTTGCTCCTGATGCAGCGGATCCAGCACTTTTTGCAGGAAACGCCTCGCACGGGGATGCGACGGTTGATTGAAAAATTGCGCCGGGGGCGCGGTTTCCAGAATTTTTCCGCCGTCGATAAAGACGATTCGATCGGCAATTTCCCGGGCGAACTGCATCTCATGGGTAACGACAATCATAGTGATCCCGCTGTGGGCGAGGGTTTTCATCACAAACAGCACTTCGCCAATCATTTCCGGGTCGAGTGCCGACGTCGGCTCGTCAAAGAGAATGATTTGCGGCGACGAGGCCAGAGCACGGGCAATCGCCACGCGCTGCTGCTGTCCGCCGGAAAGTTCAGCGGGGAAGCGGTGCGCCTTCTCCAGCATGCCGACCTTCTCCAGCAGCGCCAGCGCGCGCTCCTGGGCGGGCAGGGGTTTCCAGCCGTGAACGTGCTCCAGTGCCAGGGTGATGTTCTGACTGGCGGTAAGGTGGGCATAGAGATTGAACTGCTGGAACACAAACCCGACGCGGCTGCGTAACTGACGTAGCCTGCTGCCGGAAAGCTGTCCGGTCGGCTTGTGGTCGATCAGAATCTCCCCGCCGCTCAGGCTCTCAAGCTGGTTGATAAGCCGAATCAGGGTCGATTTTCCGGAACCCGAAGGGCCGAGAATGGCAACCACTTCACCCGGCATGATGGTGAGGTTAATGTCGGTTAAAACCGGATGGTCGCCGTAGCGTTTGTCCACATGGCGAAACTCAACGCTGGCCTGTTCCAGACGTGAAAAATCCGCGGCATTGGCCGCGGAGCGTGAAAATAAACCTGAGAGCATATTACCGGGCTTCTATTTTAAAGTTACGAGGCTGTGGAGCTGGGGTGCCTGGACCGAACCAGACGTCATAGATTTTTGCCGCCTGGCCGTTTTTCTCCAGGGTTACCAGCTCATCGTTAACGGCTTTCAGCAGCGCCGTTTCACCCTTTTTCACCCCCACGCCAATCTCTTCTTTACTGAGCAGGTCGGGCAGGATTTTGAAGTCGGCTTTATCCGGCGCCTGCGCCAGCAGACCGGCCAGAATGGTGCTGTCCTGGGTAATGGCCTGCACGTTGCCATTGCGCAGTGCCGTCAGCGCCAGCGGGATATCATCGTAAGAGAGGACGCGGGACTGCGGAAAACGCTGGTGCAGCGCCTGTTCGCCCGTCGTACCTTTTACGGCGCCAATGCGTGCCCGGCTATAGTCATCAAGCTTGTCCGGTGATTTTGCCGGAACCAGGAACTGCTGGCCGGTGACAAAGTAAGGCGTTGAGAAATCAATGACCTGTGCGCGTTCCGGAGTGATGGTGATATCCGCCACGATGATATCCGCTTTTCCGGACTGTAGCAGCGGTATACGGTTAGCCGGATTAGTGGCGACCAGTTCAAGCTTGACGCCGAGCGATTTCGCCAGCGCTTTGGCGAAGTCCACGTCGTAACCCACGATCTCATGCGTTTTGGCATCAATCGAGCCAAAGGGTGGATTGGCATCAAACGTGGCCACTTTCACCACGCCTGCTGCCTTGATATCCGCCAGCCGATCGGCCTGCGCCTGCGCTGAAACCAGGCCCCAGGCTGCCACTAATCCCAGAACCTGCGCCCGTTTTTTAAACCCTTTCATTTTTGCAGCCATAGTCATACGCCATCCCGTTGTTTTTGTTTTACCCCGTTACGCTCCCATAAGGGAAAGCTATCGCCAAATAAGAAATCGTTCTTTGCTATGAGAAAAAAAGCATGAGTGAACAAGGTGTTAAAGAAGAGAGCAGACGGCGGGGCGCTATTTGCAGATCCTGCACATCGACAGTGGATTTTGATATTTCCCCGGGCGCAATTTGGGTGTTTAACTGAGGACAGGTTAAGCGAGAAGGGTAATGACGATGAAAAAATGGATAAGCACGTTACGGCGGTTTTTTGCGCCCCGACCAGTGAATGCGGAGAACAGCGCGCAACGTGTTCTTGAGTCAATACTGCCTGTCGCCAGCCTGTATGGCGTGGACGTAGCCAACATCGACCCGGAGTGGTTCCATGATAAAACGTCACGCTGAACTGCGCCGGACGCGCGAAATGTACTGGAATGAGCTGTGCGTGGTGTCTGTAAAGCGAGGATGAAGGGAAAAATACCCAGGCTAATCCTCGGTAAATGATGGCCGTTTTGTTACCACTATCTCCTTTCACAGATGGAGATAATAATGAAACGGACAGTATTAACCCCCGCGCTTTCTGCCTCCGCACTTCTGCTTACCATGCAGGCGGTACACGCTGGTCCACAGGCGCATGTTGTATGCAGTTATTCCCACACCCTCGGCGATGATGCCATTATGATGTTCGGCATGCCCAATGAGGCTATGCTGCACGATTTTTTTGGTAACGTGCACGCGGATGCTTACTCCAGCCGTGAATCTCTGCGTACCCAGGAAAAGACTACCTGCGATAACAAAGCAGACAGCTCGGCCTACTGGGCTCCGTCGCTAAAATTGCCGGACGGAACGGTGGTCAAACCCGCCTATCAAAAAACCTATTATCAGGCATCGAACGTTGACGCCTGGCCGCTTCATTCGTTTCCGCCGGGGCTGTCGCTGCTGGCGGGCGATCATCATGGCACCGCGCCAAATACGCATATCACCTTTTTATGCGCCAATGGCAAGGGCTACACCACCAGAACGGGTGAAGTCTGCGGCTTACGCAAGGCGAAGGATGCCGTGCAGTTTAATATCGGCATTCAGTTCCCGAACTGCTGGGACGGGGTCAACCTGAAGCCCGCCCACGGCCTGGCTAACGCCACCTACGATACGAAAGGACAGTGTCCGTCCGCCTTCCCGGTGAAGATCCCGACGGTGAACATGAATATTGCGTACGTGCTTCCGACAATTAGCTCTCTGGATACCAGCAAAGTCCAGCTTTCCCTCGACCCCATCATGCATGGCAGTGAGCGTGAAGAGCGGTGGGGGAGCCTGTATACGGCGCATGCTGACTTCATGAACGGCTGGACGGAAGATGCCGCGCGATTTATGACCGACCTGTGCATGAACCGGGGAATGGATTGCGGCACCGCCGTGCCGTATGGTTATTCAAAAGCGAAGGCTAACGTCTGGCTCAGCAGCATGGAACCGGCACTTTCACAGCCCGATCCCCAGGTCTTACTGGTGCAGGATAACTGGAAGAACGGTGGACGCACGAAAAACAGCGAAACATTGTCGCTGGTGAAGTTCAACATCCCTCCGCTGCCTGTCGGACAGGATCCTGCCCAGTTTAAATACCGCGTGAGAATTTATGGCGGGAAAGTGGAAACTGACGGCGCGGATCAAATCTTCTTCTATCCGGCGAGTAACGACTGGGAACCGGCCACCGTGAGCTGGCAGTCACGACCGTCCTGCAACTATCGCTCGGATGCGGTGCTGTACCTGAACCACTCCCGCGAATACCGGATGGTGGACGTGGATAAAGCGGTGCGCAAGGCGCTGGCAGAAGGGAAAACCGACATTTCGTGGTATATCGGCGGCGATCGTCAGGGAAATCACTATCAGTTTGAGACGGGGTCATCTACCCAAAGCCTGATCCTGATGCTGACCGGGTTTAGCAAAACGCCGGAGATCTGATAGCGGGTAGCAAAAGGCATTCATAAAAAAAAAGCACCGGGGAGCCCGGTGCTTTTTCTTCAGATCTTGCAGGCATCGCCGCAGTCGTCATCGGCGACAATCGCCTGGGCTTTTTTATCCGCATCGTCGAGACGTTCCGCGTTGCGCTCTTCTGCTTCATCCAGCCCGTTAAAGACTAAGTTATCGAGATCAATTTCCATGTGCCACCTGCGTTATTCAGTTTTTGATACTCGCACAGTATAAGTCAAAAAAAGCGGGCCAGGCACCCCTCAGCACATATGGATAATCCCTGCCATACTCAGTGCTTTATTGCTGAGGAAAGCCGATGATTACACTCTGTAAAACCTGCGGTACCGCTTACGATGAACAGCCCAAAAACTGCCCGATTTGCGACGATGAGCGCCAGTATGTCCCGGTGACGGGCCAGGCATGGACGGACTTCGACAGCCTTACGACCACGCACACCAACAAATGGCAACAGCTGGAGCCGCAGCTGTTCAGCATCAAAACCGTTCCCGCTTTTGCCATCAACCAGCGGGCGCTCCTGCTGCGTACGCCACAGGGCAATGTTCTGTGGGACTGCATCGCCAATCTTGACCCCGCGACCAGAGCGTTAGTTGACGCGCTCGGGGGAATCAGCGCGATCGCGATTTCGCACCCGCATTACTACACCACCATGCAGGAGTGGGCCGCGGCGTTTAACGCACCGATCTACCTGCACGCCAGCGATCGGCAGTGGGTGATGCGTGACAGCCCGGCGATACGCTTCTGGGAGGAGGACGCCCTGGAGATTATGCCTTTGGTGACTCTTCTGCGGCTGGGCGGGCACTTTGCCGGCGGCACGGTGCTGCACTGGCAGTCAGGCGACGGCGTGCTGCTGGCCGGTGATATTTTGCAGGTTACGCCCGGTAAGGACGCCGTGTCGTTTATGTGGAGTTATCCGAATATGCTGCCGCTGCCTGCCCGCACCGTTGAGTCGGTGATTGGCCGACTGACAGGGAAAACGTACCAGCGCCTGTACGGGGCCTTTGAAGGGCAGAACATCCCGGCGAACGCGGATGAGATCGTGCAGCGGTCGGGCCAGAAATATATTGCTTGTCTCCGCTAAGGTGCGGTGGTTAAATTTTACGAGTGTGATCGCGATCATACCTAAACTAAAACAGATAAAAGAGAAATGGCTATGCAACATATCATTGAAGGTTTTCTCAGCTTTCAAAAAGAGATTTTCCCGCAACGTAAAGAGCTTTTTCGTAGTTTAGCGTCCAGTCAGAATCCCAAAGCGCTGTTCATCTCCTGCTCCGACAGCCGTCTGGTTCCGGAACTGGTTACGCAACAGGAGCCAGGACAGCTCTTTGTCATTCGAAACGCGGGCAACATTGTGCCACCGTTCGGGCCGGAGCCTGGCGGTGTCTCTGCGACCATCGAATATGCTGTTGTTGCCCTGGGCGTGACCGATATCGTTATTTGCGGCCACTCCAACTGCGGCGCAATGAAGGCGATTGCTGACAACGCCGATCTGGAGCCGATGCCGGCCGTTTCCCACTGGCTGCGCTATTCTGATGCGGCAAAAGCGGTGGTTGAGAAGAAAACCTGGGATAAGCCAATCGATAAAGTGAATGCGATGGTGCAGGAGAACGTCTTTGCGCAGCTGAGCAATATCAAGACCCATCCGTCGGTGGCGGTAGGCCTGCGCAACAACGCCATTCGCCTGCACGGCTGGGTATATGACATTGAAAGCGGCAAAATCCTTGCCCTGGACAAGAACACTAAATCGTTCGTGTCGCTGTCGGAAAACCCGGACGTCTTCTTCGAGTAACCCGACCCCGCAGGGCAGGGAAGCTCTGTTAAAATTCCATGAATGGTAACTTCCTTCGCACGCCCGACGCAGGTTTTCCAGCCGCTTTCGCCATCGCTTTACCAATTTCAGCGCACTCAGACAAACCCTGAACAAAGGGATGATCGTGCATCAGCCAGGGGATCGCCCCAAAAGCGATGCGCCCCCTCAGTGATGCAGGCGCCAGCAACGTATAGTCTTCCCCCACGTCCGGGACGTCATCGCCGGTTTCCGCAAGCTGTTTACGCAGGGTGGGGAAGGGAATGTCCTTGTTTCTGAGTGGCTTTTGCCCGCGCGCATCAATAAACACGTCGAAGCGGTAACGCTTTTCTGCCGTGGTGATGACGGTCTGATCGCTGCCGATATCCAGGTCGTAATTATCACCGAGTGCGACCACGCTAATGATCCCTGCCTCGCGCAGCGCCAGTAAACGGCGGATAGACTGCGGTGGAATGGCGGCATAATTATCGATAAACACACGCTCCAGCCCGGATTTAAACCGCTCTCTGTCACGCTCATTGAGTGAAGGGACGATGGCCTGAACCACTTCATGCAGACGAAGCACGGTATAGCGCCAGGCAACGGTGCGTTTTTCGCGCTTGTTGCGCTCCACTTCTTTCAGATTCGCTTCGGCCCAGGTGAAAGGGCCATGCTTTTTACGATCCTCAAACCAGACATCACGAAGCGTGTCGGCATTCAGCGTAACGAGCGATATCGCCTGGCACCAGCGCGGATCGGCCAGCTCGAGCTCTTTCACCATCAGCGCAAAGATGCGGTCAAGCAGCCCGTCCGGGCCTTTGGCGATTTCACTTTCCGCCACAGACTCCGTTAACACGGACAGCGGTTCATAAGGGATAGGGCAGTAAAAGTCGGCCTCCGGCAGAACGCCCGTGCGGGACATCAGCGTGATTTTTAGCCCTTCGCTGCCTTTATTGACAACGAACTGCTCCCCGCTAAACCGGCCATGCTGCATCACAACCGCCATTGCAGCGTCCAGGCCGCTGAGGGAAGTACCCATGATCCCCACCTCACAGGCTCGGACCTCCGCGTCCATCAGCCCTGACCATGGGCTTGGGAAATATGCGCGGGTGGTTTCATCTTCATCAGGCCAGACGTGGCCGGTGGCAACAACCGCAAGATCAAACCGCCTTGAGAAAGGGGCATCGTTCACTGAAAGGGCCACACCGTCTGCATCAGCCTTAATATCCGTGACTTCTGCGTTGGGGTGCACCTCGACATGAAAGCCCGACTTTTTCGCCTCAGCAACGACGGCAAGAAACCGATCGTGAAAATATTCACCCAACAGAATACGCGGCAGGAATTGCCGGTCGTGCAGTTTCTCACTGTCGACGTGATAGCGGGTAAGATGGGCCGCACTCTGCTGTTTGAGCCAGTCGAGATAGGTAATAAAAATGGGCGGGATTTCGATACTGGCGATGTTCGCCAGCATCAGCCGGGAATTATCCTCGTCGCTGTAGGGCATCCCGACACCGGGTTGGTCTGCCTTTTCGAACACGGTGATCGAAAGCGGTGCTGCGTTGTTAAGAAGTGAGTAAAAGGTATAAATCCCTGTTGGACCTGAGCCGATAATGGCGATTTTTTTCATCGAAAGCGTTCCTGCATTTCTGAACCATAAAATAAGCGTAGCAGGAGAAAGGTTAAATCATTCAATGAAGGAAAAAAATTAAGACGTTTTGAAGAGGGGATGTTGCGCCCCTTCCTGAACTTATGGGAAGGTCAATTCAATTGACCCTGGCTGATTAGATATGATTCTGCCTGATTTCTGAAAGGAAAGACTGTTTGGTCCCAGGTTTAACGATTATCTGTATGTGATGGGGGTTAAAAAGTACGGTAACTTCGCCGGCGGGCTTGACCTGCACAGCGTCAGTGAGGAGAACCAGCTGATTTTATCAGGAGAATTCTCCATCTTACGGTCAGTGTACTTTTTAACATGCAGGCTGATGCCGCCCGTGGAAGACAGCCCTGCTCGGGCTCAAAAGATGGCATAGCACACTGTACATCGGATGGTCGTTTTGTCTGCAATGACGGAAGTCTGAGCCATTCGAAGCGATTCTGTTCAGGTTATGGTGCCTCCGAACTGCCCCGGCAGGTAAAACCCTCCCCCTCCGCCAGGCAAGCGCAGACGAAAAAGAAAACAGCCGTGAAAGGCCAGGAGCAGCGTGTTGTAGAAAACAATGCGCAGTTCGATACACAACCGCGGCAACCTACATGCGCCCTTCTCTATATGGCCAACAAGCCCGGATTCACCCATTTACCCGTTTGTTCAGGAAATCAGTATTAATCCGCCAGTGTAAACGTTCTTTGTCTGTTATTCGAACTGATAAGACGCTTGCAGGTGGAAACCCACCTGAACGCGCTGGGCGACCTGTTACAGCGTCTGGCATTAAAGCATGCCGTTCGCACCTTCCGGCTACATGGCGAACTTACTGCATGGCTGGCGTTTATGTTTTCTGCATGATTGATAAAAGGGAGGGAAAATTATGACCAGGGCTGAAGAGTTTTGTCGTTCCTGAAATGTGAACACTGGCAGATGGATGCGCACGCATCGCTCAAAAAACGATCTTTTTCGGGCGGATACTGAGATCAGAAAAGCATATGACCTTGAACAGTAATCACATTGACTGGAGGGATATGCTAATGAAGCGACAAGATATAAACGCATTAAAGAATTTTGATTTTCTGGCACGCAGTTTTGCCCGTATGTACGCCCTGGGCCAGCCAGTTGATGTCGATGCCGTGACCGGCAATATGAGTTATGAACAGCAGGCATGGTTCCGGGAGCGATATGACCACTACCGAAAGCAGGCTGAGCGGGCGAGAGTGATAGAACTGCGATGATGTAACGAATAACGGGCTTAACGGCCCGTTGCGTTTTTTAGGTTCCAGCTACATTTTGCAGCTCCTGAGGTTGAAATATTGTGCGGTAACCTCATATAGAAAGCGGGTAAGGAATACCTGCCCGTAAGACATGAACTTTTTGAATATTCTTTTTTACTGTTCAGGAGGTACATGATGACTCTGAGAGCTTTTCCCATGTTGAACGATCTCTCCGACTCTCTGTTTGCGGACCGTTTTAACCGTATCGATCGCCTTTTTAGCCAGCTAACCGGCAGTACGCCGTTGCCCTCCACGCCTTCTTACAATATCCGGCGGGTGGGTGATAACCGCTATGAACTGACGCTGAGCGTGCCGGGCTGGAAAGAGAGCGAACTGGAACTTGAAACCGTTGGCGGTCAGCTGAATATCAGCGGTAAACGTGAAGAAGAGAAAACCGAAAACGGCGAAGAAGGGTGGATCCATCGGGGTATCAGCCGCAGCGACTTCCGGGCCAGCTATAGTCTGCCGGAGCATGTGAAAGTAACCGGCGCTTCGCTGGAAAACGGCTTGCTGGCGATTGAATTACATCAGGATATCCCGGAAGAAGAGAAACCGCAGCGCATCGCCATCAACAACAACCCGGCGATTGAACATAAGCCGTAATCATTGATTGACGTTGTTTTCACGCCCGGCAAACGCCGGGCGTTTTGCTAACCTGATGGGGCTTATGCCATTCCGCTCTTTCGCGGCACGCGCGGGCTGGAGGTCACTTTCGATGTGCTTAAAAGGTTTGCTGCCTCTGCATGAGGCTGAACGGGAATGAAATGTGCGGGAAAAAAGATTGGTGCGTCTGAATGGACTCGAACCATCGACCCCCACCATGTCAAGGTGGTGCTCTAACCAACTGAGCTACAGACGCAGAATGGTGCGTTCAATTGGACTCGAACCAACGACCCCCACCATGTCAAGGTGGTGCTCTAACCAACTGAGCTATGAACGCATTGTGTTGTCGGTGACAACGGGGACGAATATTAGCGGCACAGCCCCAAGGTGGCAAGAGGGAAAATGCATTTTTCTCTCTGATTTCACGCGATTGCTTCATTACCGCGCAAAGTGAAGAGAAAGTAGCCGCCAGCCGGCGGCTACTGTGTCATTAACGTGCAGCGCGCTGCAAAATTACCGCAGACGGCTGACGTTGCAGGAAGCGCATACGCAGCATCATCATAATGGCCGCAGACGTTAAGCCGATGATAAAGCCCATCCAGAATCCGGCTGGCCCCATGCGATCCACCACCAGATCCGTGAGCGCCAGAATGTACCCGCACGGCAGACCCAGCACCCAGTAAGCGATAAAGGTGATGAAGAAGATGGAACGCGTATCTTTATACCCACGCAGCACGCCGCTGCCAATCACCTGGATGGAGTCAGAGATCTGATAAATGGCCGCCAGCAGCATCAGATGCGAGGCCAGGGTCACTACCTCCGGGTTGTCGTTATAGAGCAGGGCAATTTGCTCACGCAACAGCACGGTAAAGAGCGCGGTACAGACTGCCATGCAGACGCCGACGCCGAGGCCGGTGCGGGCTGCCGTTTGCGCGTCCAGCGTCGAGCCTTGCCCCAGACGGAAGCCCACGCGAATCGTCACCGCAGCAGCCAGGGACATCGGCAGGACGAACATCAAAGAGCTGAAGTTCAGGGCGATCTGGTGTCCTGCGACATCAATAATCCCTAACGGCGAGACCAGCAGGGCGACGACGGCAAACAGCGTCACTTCGAAGAACAGCGCCAGCGCAATGGGTAACCCCAGCTGAATGAGACGGGTCATGAGCGTCCAGTCAGGTGCGCTGAACGAGGTGTCGTTACGAATGTCACGCATGGATCGCGCATGTTTAATGTAGGTGAGCATACAGCCGAACATCACCCAGTACACCGCAGCCGTTGCCACGCCGCAGCCCACGCCGCCGAGTTCCGGCATGCCAAAATGACCGTAAATGAAGATATAGTTCACGGGAATGTTCACCAGCAAGCCGATAAAGCCCATCACCATGCCCGGCTTGGTTTTTGCCAGCCCTTCACACTGGTTACGTGCCACCTGGAAGAACAGATAGCCGGGCGCGCCCCAGAGCAGGGCGCGCAGATAACCGACCGCCTTATCCGCCAGCGCCGGGTCGATATTATGCATGGCGCGAATAATATACCCGGCGTTCCACAGGACGATCATAATCAGGACGGAGACACCCCCGGCCAGCCAGAAGCCCTGGCGCACCTGATGGGCCACGCGGTCGCGTCGACCGGAGCCGTTAAGCTGCGCGATAACGGGCGTCAGCGCCAGCAGCAGGCCGTGACCAAAAAGAATGGCCGGAAGCCAGATTGAGGTTCCGATCGCCACGGCGGCCATATCGGTGGCGCTGTAACCACCGGCCATTACCGTATCCACAAATCCCATTGCGGTTTGGGCTACCTGCGCGACGATCACCGGTATGGCCAGTGCCAATAACTGACGCGCTTCGATCATATACTTCTGCACGTGAACACCTTTGTATTGTAGTTATTTGAGAGACTAAAAAGGCCGCCGTTACTGGCAGCAAGAAGAAAAAACAGAGGGATGCCAGCTATTGTAGCGGGGTTTAACTAATTATCTAGTGAAAAAATCGCCAGAAATTGCGCATCACTGGCAACCTGTTTTTTCAACTGTTATTGTGGTGGGATTATACGGTGTCATCGCCGTTCGGAATGAACAGGAGCTGTAAGCATGTTTACTGGTATTGTGCAGGGCACTGCCAAAGTGGTGTCCATTGATGAAAAACCGAATTTCCGCACTCACGTAGTTGAGCTGCCTGAATATATGCTCGACGGCATTGAAACCGGGGCGTCGATAGCGCATAACGGCTGCTGCCTGACGGTGACCGAAATTAACGGTAACCAGATAAGCTTTGATTTAATGAAAGAGACGCTGCGTATCACTAACCTGGGTGAGCTGGTGGTGGGAGATATCGTTAACGTTGAACGCGCGGCGAAATTCAGCGATGAGATTGGCGGGCATCTGATGTCGGGCCATATTATGACCACCGCAGAAGTGGCGAAAATCGTGACCTCGGAAAATAACCGTCAAATCTGGTTTAAGGTGCAGGATCCGTCATTAATGAAATACATCCTTTATAAAGGATTTATTGGCATCGATGGGATTAGTCTGACCGTCGGTGAAGTGACTCCAACGCGTTTTTGCGTGCATTTAATTCCTGAAACGCTGCAACGTACTACGCTTGGCGCAAAAAAACTGGGGCAGCGCGTAAATATCGAAATTGATCCCCAGACCCAGGCGGTCGTGGATACCGTTGAGCGCGTACTGGCGGCGAAAGAGGCGGCGATAATTAAAACCATGGAAGAAGAATAAAAAATAACCCCGGTTAACCGGGGTTATTTTTTCAGCGAGCCACACGCAAACCGTGCTCAATCCCACGACTAAACACCACCTGCCAAAGCTGTATATCCCGCGCACGGAACGCGCCCGCACAGGCATTCAGATAATAGCTAAACATCCGTTTGAATCGTTCCGAATAGTTGTCGGCGATTTCAGGCCATGCAGCCTGGAAACGTTCATGCCAGGCCATCAGGGTGGTGTCGTAATCTGCGCCGAAGTTATGCCAGTCTTCCACAATAAAATGCGGTTCGCTGGCGTTCGCAATCTGGCGAACAGAGGGTAAACAGCCATTCGGGAAGATATATTTGTTGATCCAGGGATCCACATTGTTATCGGTGCGTTTAGAGCCGATGGTGTGTAGCAGGAAAATTCCCTCAGGCTTCAGGTTACGATCGGCGACCTCGAAGTAAGTCTTGTAGTTCTTCGGCCCCACGTGCTCGAACATACCTACGGAAACAATGCGATCGAACTGCTCGTTCAGGTCGCGGTAGTCCTGAAGCCGAATATCAACATCCAGACCCAGACAGCGTTCCTGCGCCATCTTCTGCTGTTCAGCCGAAATCGTGACGCCGACTACGCTGACGCCGTAATTTTTAGCCATAAACCAGGCAAGACCACCCCAGCCACAGCCGATGTCCAGCACACGCATACCGGGCTGTAACTGCAATTTATCGCAGATCAGTTGCAGCTTGTCCTGCTGCGCCTCTTCCAGGGTCGTCGCTTTTTTCCAGTATCCGCAGGAGTACTGCATTAAAGGATCGAGCATACGGCTGAACAGATCGTTGCCCAGGTCGTAATGCTCTTTACCGACGATCCACGCCCGTTTTTTACTTTGCAGATTGAACAGGCGGGCGGAGGCAATACGTAAGGTATCTTTGAAATGACGAGGGAGCTGTTTTTCAAGACCGGCGCGTAATACGCTGGAGAAGAACATATCCAGCCGCTCACACTCCCACCAGCCGTCCATATAGCTTTCACCCAGCCCTAACGACCCCTCCTGTAACACGCGTTTGAAAAAATCGGGATGCTTTATCTGGGGATCGGAGGGGGATGAGCCATTAATCGTAATGCCCGCACGTCCCAACAGTTCACTGACGATCCGGGACCAGTTATCGTCCGGAACGCTGACTTCTTCTATACACGATGAACTCATAGCTTCTCCATCACCTTGCTGTGATCAGAACCTTAAAACAGCGTAGACGCTTTTTTGGTTTGTGAGAAATCTCACGGTAAATGCCCGCGAGGCTAATATCCGACGTAGAACAGAGGAAGGGAGATAACCCTTGCCGAAATGCCTTCCATGGTAAAACGGGAGCGCTCCGGCTCCCGTTAACACTTAATATTTATCGTATTTAATCGAACCAAATTTAGTATAGGCCGCAAAATTTGGTGATTCAACAGAAAATTGTTAGCAACCTAATCACTGGTATTTAACATAGTTTCCCGCGCAATCAGGCGTGCGACGTTTCTGTCTGCGCGTTTTCACTCTGCTCGCGATGGGCTGAGGACTGCATGCGATAGCCCAAACCCGACAGCGCAACGGTGACCAGCATCACGCTGGTAGTGGTGAGCAGCGGGGTTGCAATCAACGCAGAGACCACGAGACTTGCCAGGAAGCACAGGCCAAGTTGCAGGGTATTTTGCAGCGCGGCAGCGCGGCCTGTCGCCTGCGGAAATGGACGCAACGCCTGGGCTACAACAATAGGGTAGATGGCCCCGTTAGCGATCGCCATGACGCAGAACGGAATCAAAATTTCTGCAAGCCCGGCGCCGGGAATAAAGCCGACAGCCCAGGTCGCAATCACGCTTAGCGCATACAAAACCAGCAGCCAGGGCAGCATCTGTTGGCCTTCCCATTTTTGCAGCGCGGCGCGACAGCCATAGCCACCCACCAGGAAGGCGATGGTCTGTGGTACATAGCTCAGGCCGATAGCCGCCGGGCTGTAGCCCATGTCATGCAGAATGAACGGCGAACCGGTTAGCCAGGCAAAGAAGCTGGCAGAGCAGGCAGCATAAATCAGCACGTTACCGCGATAGGCTTTCGACCGCAGTAAAGAGGTAAAGGTGATGGGCTTTGCGTCCGGATGCGTCTCTTTTTTATGCGCAGGTTTAAGCCCGAAAGCAGGCAGCATCAGGACCAGCGTAATAGCAAAGAGCGTGGCGAAAATGGCCTGCCAGTCGAAATGCGCCAGGATCCAGCTGCCCAGTAACGGGGCAAGCGCCGGCGACAGGCCGACCAGCGGCATAATAGTGGCGAATATGCGGTTAGTGCGCGAGGCGGGGTAGTAATCGGTCACCAGCGCCTGCCAGGTCACCGCTGCGGCGCAGACACCGACCGCCTGAATAAAGCGCAGCGCCAGCAACCAGGCGGCATCGCGGACCCACAGCATGCCCAGACAGCCTACGGCAAAAATCGCCAGCCCCAACAACAGGACGGGCTTACGGCCAAAACGATCCGAGAGCGGCCCCCACAGCAATTGCGCAAAAGCAAAGCCGGCGAGGAACAAACTTAAACTGGCGCTGATGGCGGCGGCAGGGGTTTGCAAATCTTCCTGCATCGCGGCGAACGCGGGCAGATACATATCGGTCGCCAAAAAGCCCAGCACGCTTAAGCCGCCGAGCCAGACTAAAAATCCTTTCCTGGGTTGCACTTTTTTCTCCTGAGGAGGCAGGTGTACGTTGGCGCAGAGTGTAGGGAGTGCAAAGCGGCTTGTGAAACGCTAATATTTGGCGGGTGCGTTCAAAAAATTTGCAGGCTAAAGATGTGGTCAGATTATTCCCTTGAAGTGGTTGATGCCGTGGCGCGTAACGGCAGCTTTACCGGTGCCGCCCAGGAGCTGCATCGCGTTCCCTCGGCTATCAGCTATACGGTGCGCCAGCTGGAAGCGTGGCTGGCGGTCCCGCTGTTCGAGCGGCGCCATCGCGACGTGGAGCTCACGCCTGCCGGAGCGTGGTTTTTGAAGGAAGGGCGGTCTGTTATCAAAAAAATGCAGATCACCCGTGAGCAGTGCCAGCAGATCGCCAACGGCTGGCGCGGGCATCTCGCTATCGCGGTGGATAACATCGTTAAGCCGGAGCGGACCCGGCAGATGATCGTCGATTTCTATCGTCATTTTTCCGACGTCGAACTGCGTGTTTCGCAGGAAGTGTTCAACGGCGTCTGGGATGCGCTGGCGGACGGCAGGGCGGAGATGGCGATTGGTGCAACCCAGGCGATCCCGGTTGGGGGGCGCTACGCGTTTCGCGACATGGGCATGCTGAGCTGGACCTGCGTGGTCGCGCGCGATCACCCGCTGGCGGCGCTGGAAGGTCCGCTGAGCGATGACACCTTACGCAACTGGCCCTCGCTGGTGCTGGAAGATACCTCCCGCTCGTTGCCCAAGCGCATTACCTGGCTGCTGGATAATCAGCGCCGCGTGGTCGCACCGGACTGGGAGTCGTCGGCCACCTGTCTGAGCGCGGGGCTGTGCGTTGGCATGGTGCCGGTGCATTTTGCGCGCCCGCGCATCGACGCGGGAGAGTGGGTGGCTCTGACGCTGGAAAACCCCTTCCCGGATGCCGCGTGCTGTCTGACGTGGCAGCAAAACGACGTCTCGCCCGCCATGGCCTGGCTGCTGGATTATCTGGGCGACAGCGAAACGCTGAACCGGGAGTGGTTGCGGGAACCAGCATAGCTGGCCCCGTAATGAGATTAACGACGGTAGTCGCGGAACGGACCGTCCGCAACGGAACGGCGTTCAATCAGGCGCGGGTGAACTTCAATGGACTGGGACTGTTCACGCTTGTTGACGATCCTGTCCAGCAGCATATTGAAGGCCGTTTCACCCAGCGAATCTTTCGGCTGGTGAATGGTGGTCAGCGCCGGGGTAAAGAAGCGGGCGTTGCGCACGTTGTCATAGCCGATCACCGAGATATCCTGCGGGACGCGCAGGCCGAGTTCATCCGCCGCGCAGAGCGCGCCCATCGCCATGATGTCGCCGCCGCAGAACACCGCGGTAGGGCGATGCGGCTGGGAGACGATCTGCTGCATGGCGCGATAGCCCGACTCCGGCTCGAAGTCGCCCTGAACAATCCAGTTTTCCGGCACGGTGATCAGCGCCTCTTCCATCGCTTTCATGAAACCGGCCAGACGGCCAGCCCCGGTGTTACGCTCCAGCGGACCCGGGATCACGCCAATTTCACGATGACCGCGTTCTACCAGATAACGCCCCGCCATGTAGCCGCCTTCAAAGGCGTTATCAATAACGGAGTCGGTAAAGTCTGCGCGCGCTTCGCCCCAGTCCATGACCACCATCGGAATGTGGCGATACTCTTCCAGCATGGAAAGGACCGACTCGGGGTATTCAGAACACATTACCAGCAGGCCGTCGACGCGCTTTTGCGCCATCATTGACAGGTAAGCGCGCTGTTTTTCAATGTTGTTCCACGCGTTGCCCAGAATCAGGGTATAGCCTTTCTGGAAGCAGTTTTTTTCAACGGCTTCGATGATTTCAGCAAAGTAGGCCGCTTCACTGCTGGTGGCCAGCAGACCAATCGATTTGGTGTGATTAACCTTCAGGCTGCGGGCGACCGCACTTGGCGAGTAGTGCAGCTCTTTGATTGCCGCCCAGACGGCATTACGCGTCTCTTCAGCGACGAAACGCGTTTTGTTAATAACATGTGATACGGTTGTAGTGGAAACGTTTGCGCGTTTTGCTACGTCTTTAATTGTTGCCATTAAATGTCACTCCAGACCATATCCTAAGCTCCTGAAAAAATTGAAGGTAAACGTTTGCCTTCTCTCACCCTTATCACGCAAACATGAGTTGCGACACGCCGGGAAAACGACACAGGACGTCAGGAGGGGGTCAGTGGCCGGTACGCTAATAAATTTAGCGTGGAATTTTGTCCTATCTTGATGAAAAGGGGAAGAGGTAAAGTGGATATCCGTTTAAATCCTGGAAGATTTTTGACCTGAACTGTGTAAAAATGAGCAAGCTCACTTTTCGTAGGGTGAATAAAAGGAGAAAAATTGATGAGTACCGATCTGAAGTTTTCGCTGTTTACCACCATTGTTGTTCTTGCTCTGATTGTTGCCGGTGGTTTAACCGCTGCACTGCACTGATTCAGGCAGAGGGAGAACTTTCTCCCTCTCTTGCCGCTATTGTTACCTCTCCGGCAAAAATCTTTTGCCAAAATGTTAACTTCTCATTTTTTGTGATTGATGTCATGCTTTTGACTTCTTAGTTCTGTGCCGGGTTATGGCACGGTATCCGGAGTCTCTTCATGAAAATCAATTTTCCCCTGCTGGCCCTGGCGATTGGCGCCTTTGGGATTGGCACCACTGAATTCTCCCCTATGGGGTTATTGCCTGTTATCGCCCGGGGTGTGGACGTCTCTATCCCTGCGGCTGGTATGTTAATTAGCGCTTACGCGATTGGCGTGATGGTGGGCGCGCCGCTGATGACGCTGCTGCTTTCGCACCGCGCTCGCCGCAATGCGCTGATTTTCCTGATGGCGATTTTCACCCTCGGAAATGTGCTTTCCGCGATTTCGCCCGATTATACCACTCTGATGCTTTCGCGCATTCTGACCAGCCTCAATCATGGCGCCTTCTTCGGACTGGGCTCGGTTGTCGCCGCCAGTGTGGTGCCAAAACATAAGCAGGCCAGCGCGGTAGCCACTATGTTTATGGGCCTCACCATCGCTAATATCGGCGGCGTTCCCGCTGCCACCTGGCTGGGAGAAGCCATCGGCTGGCGTATGTCTTTCCTCGTAACCGCCGGACTGGGCGTGGTCGCGATGGTTGCGCTGTTCTTCTCACTGCCGAAAGGAAGTGCGGGAGAACGTCCGGAAGTACGTAAAGAGCTGGCGGTGCTGATGCGTCCTCAGGTGTTGTCCGCGCTGCTCACCACGGTACTGGGGGCGGGGGCGATGTTTACGCTCTACACCTATATCTCCCCGGTGCTGCACGACATTACCCACGCAACGCCACTCTTTGTTACCGCGATGCTGGTGCTGATTGGTGTCGGGTTCTCGATTGGCAACTATCTCGGCGGGAAATTTGCCGACCGCTCCGTCAGCGGGACGCTGAAAGGTTTTTTAACGCTGCTGATTGTCATCATGGTGGCGATCCCGTGGCTGGCGCGTAACGAAGTGGGTGCCGCGATTGCCATGGTGGTGTGGGGCGCCGCAACCTTTGCCGTGGTGCCACCGTTGCAGATGCGCGTAATGCGCGTTGCGCACGAAGCGCCGGGGCTCTCTTCGTCGGTGAATATCGGTGCGTTTAACCTGGGCAATGCGCTGGGGGCCGCAGCGGGCGGGGCGGTGATCTCCGGTGGTTTGGGTTACAGCTTTGTGCCGGTGATGGGGGCGATCATTGCCGCACTCGGCCTGCTGCTGGTGATGATGTCTGGTCGTAAACAGCCTGAAGCGGTGTGTACGGCGGAATAAACAAAAACGCAGAAGGGCTGCCCCTTCTGCGTGTCTCTTACGCGGCGAAGTTCTTCGCAACAAATTCCCAGTTAACCAGTGCCCAGAAGTGTTCCAGGTAGTTCGGGCGCGCATTACGGTAATCAATGTAATAGGCGTGTTCCCATACGTCCACGGTCATCAGCGGCGTGGCGCTGGTGGTCAGAGGGGTACCCGCATTAGAAGTGGAAACGATAGCCAGTTTGCCATCAGCCTCTTTTACCAGCCAGGTCCAGCCGGAGCCAAAGTTTTTAACGGCTGCGTCAGTAAACTTCGCTTTAAAATCCGCGAAACTGCCGAACGCGGCGTTAATCGCTGCCGCCAGCTCACCGGTAGGTTCTCCGCCTGCATTGGGGGCCAGGCAGTGCCAGTAGAAGGTGTGGTTCCACACCTGTGCGGCGTTGTTGAATACGCCGCCGTCTGAACTGCGCACGATCTCTTCCAGCGTTTTGCCTTCAAAATCGGTGCCCTTGATCAGATTGTTCAGGTTGGTGACATAGGTCTGGTGATGCTTGCCGTAATGGTACTCCAGGGTTTCCGCGGAAATGTGCGGGGCCAGGGCGTCTTTTGCATACGGTAGTGCAGGTAATTCGAACGACATTGCTTCTCTCCTTATAGTTTTATACGTTGCCAATAACCCTACAGACAACAAGGACAGAATAGCAAATTGAAAGGGTATGCAAAAGAGGAACTTACCCTGCCATGGAGGCGGCAGGGCAGGGTTTAGCGAATGGTTTTTGGCGTCATCACGCGGCGCGCACCCACATAGTGGCGCACCCAATAATCTTCGCTGAGAGAGGTGATCTGAATGTCCTGACCGCTGCGCGGTGACTGGATAAATTTACCGTTACCCACATACACCCCAACGTGATCGGCCGTACCGCGTCCCTGGGTGCGGAAGAACACCAGGTCGCCATTTTGCAGTTCGCCACGGTTTACAGGCGCGGCGTCGCGCAGATGGTACATCTCATTGGCGGTGCGTGGAATGCGAAACTTCACCAGATCTTTATAGGCATAATAAACCAGCCCACTACAGTCAAAACCGGTGCGCGGAGAGGTGCCACCCCAGCGATACGGTTTACCTATTTGCCCCATCAGTTTGTTCATCGCCGTTTTTTGCGCTTTCTGCATACGCGCTTTATGCACGTCAGCCAGCTTCGTCACTTTTGCGCATTTCGTTTTATGGCCTTTGCGCACGGTGCATTTTTCATTCACCAAGCTGGCGGTCGTGCGGGTGGTTTTGTGCGTGCCGGAACGGAGAGTTTTGGGTTTACTGGAGGCGGTCTTTTTGGTCTGAGCGGTGGTTTTCTTCTTTACTGTTTTACTGGTGGTTTTTTTCTTACGTTCTGTGGTTTTTGCCAGATGCGATTTTTGTACAGCAGAATGCCGCGCCTGTTCAGAGGCGTTCGCCGCTGGCGTAAATGAGAGTGTGGTAAACAGTAAAGCACAGAGCGTCATCGAGATTTTAGTTATCCGCGCCACTGGGCAGTCCCCTGATAAATGCAGGCCACAATGCATACCCGCGTGAGATTTACAAAACCTGTCGATTCTAATCCATAAAATCAGAAGAAGTTAATAGCATTTTTCATTCAAAAATTATGTTTCGTTAGCAAGTGCAAAAAAATTCACCATTCTGACGCACTCCTGTTCGCTCCTTAAGCAAAACCGCACCCCGTCTGGGGATAAACGACATTAGCAATGCAACTTTATGCGATAAGCGATAAAATAATTAGACGTGACAAAAATGTTATTTTCCGATGTCGGCCTGACCCGCTACAATGTCAGACTGATGCCGTAACAGAAGTTAAAGGAAGCAAGACATGAGCACCACTATTGAAAAAATTCAGCGCCAGATCGCTGAAAACCCGATTCTCCTGTACATGAAAGGTTCTCCGAAGCTGCCAAGCTGCGGCTTCTCCGCGCAAGCGGTTCAGGCGCTGTCCGCCTGTGGTGAGCGTTTTGCTTACGTTGATATCCTGCAAAACCCGGACATTCGTGCTGAACTGCCAAAATACGCCAACTGGCCGACCTTCCCACAGCTGTGGGTTGATGGTGAACTGGTCGGCGGATGCGACATCCTGATTGAAATGTATCAGCGCGGCGAACTGCAACAGCTGATCAAAGAGACTGCGGCGAAGTATAAAACCGAAGAGCCGGACGCAGAGTAAGTTTTCTGCGGATATAAAAAAGCGACCACATTATGTTGGTCGCTTTTTTTTGCCTGTGGGGCTATTGATTACCCAACCTACGATTGAAGATCGGCCTCGTCGCCCATCGGCAGCGGCCAGCCGCCGAGACGTTTCCAGCGGTTGACGATCTCACAGAACAGCTCCGCCGTACGCTCGGTGTCGTATAACGCGGAATGCGCCTGGGTGCCGTCAAACGCAATACCCGCCGTGATGCAGGCTTTAGAGAGCACGGTTTGCCCCAGCGCCAGGCCGCTCAGCGCGGCGGTGTCGAAGGTCACAAACGGATGGAATGGATTACGCTTGAGCGAGGCACGCTCGGCGGCAGCCATAGTGAAGCTGTGATCAAAGGTGGCATTGTGGGCCACCATGATGGCGCGGCTACAGTCATTCTCTTTCATGCCTTTGCGCACCATTTTGAAAATGGCGTGCAGCGCCTCGTATTCGCTTACCGCCCCGCGCAGCGGGTTTGTCGGATCGATACCGTTAAAGGCCAGCGCCTCTGGCTGTAAGTTTGCCCCTTCAAAGGGTTCAACGTGGAAATGCAGCGTGGTGTCCGGTACAAGCCAGCCCTGTTCATCCATCTTCAGCGTGATGGCGGCAATCTCAAGCAGCGCATCGGTTTTAGCGTTAAATCCGGCTGTTTCAACATCAATGACAACGGGATAAAAACCACGAAAACGGTCGCACAGACCGGTAAATTGAGCGTTATCGGACATCAGGGTCTCTTACAAGGGGGAAAAAGCAGTGCGCATTATGGCAAATTTTGAGAGGGGATGCAGCAAAACAACGGGCGCATAGTGCGCCCTGCGGGATCAATTGCCCAGTCCGCGACCAGCGTCTTTGGCTTCGATCAGTTCGATTTTATAACCGTCCGGATCTTCCACAAACGCAATTACGGTGGTACCGCCTTTAACCGGACCGGCTTCACGGGTGACGTTACCGCCATTGCTGCGGATACGTTCGCAGGCTTCGGCGGCGTTATCCACTTCCAGCGCGATGTGGCCGTAAGCTGTACCCAGCTCGTAGCTGTCCACGCCCCAGTTGTAGGTCAGCTCGATGACCGCTTCATCAGATTCCGGGCCGTAACCGACAAACGCCAGGGAGTATTTATATTCCGGATTTTCGCTGGTGCGCAGCAGCTTCATGCCCAGAACGTTAGTGTAGAAATCGATGGAACGTTGCAGGTCGCCAACGCGCAGCATGGTGTGAAGTAGGCGCATAATTTCCTCATTAACCAGTGGAATGGATTATCTTTTTGAACAGAAACGATGTTTTAGTATAGCGGCGAAAGGTCGCCGCTATCAATGTACAAAGCGGGATTACAGTGAAGGGTAGTCGGTATAACCTTCCGCGCCGCCGCCATAGAAGCTTTCAGGACGCTGCGGGTTCAGTTCGGCTTTTTTCTGCAAACGGGCAACCAGATCCGGGTTAGCAATGTAGTCACGGCCAAAGGCCACGGCGTCGATCAGGCCTTTACCTATCAAATCCTCGGCTTTCTCTGCCGTATACGCACCCGCCCCGATAATCACGCCGTGGAAGCGCTCGCGCACTTTCTGACGGAAGGCTTCACTGTAAGGCTTGCCACCTGCCCAGTCCGGCTCGGACATGTGCAGATAGGCGATACCGCGTTTCGCCAGCTCTTCAATCAGATACAGCGCGTCTGCTTCTTCGTTCGGACCGTTGTCGACGTTCTGGAAAGTACCGATCGGGGAGACACGAATACCAATGCGGTCTGCGCTCCACTCATTACAGACAGCATCCACCACTTCAAGCACCAGACGCGCGCGGTTTTCAACGCTGCCGCCGTACTGGTCGGTACGCTGGTTGGAAGACGGGGACAGGAACTGATGCAGCAGGTAACCGTGCGCAGAGTGCAGCTCAACCAGGTCGAAGCCCGCTTCACGGGCGTTGGCGACGGCCTGACGGAAATCATTCACGATACCCGGGATCTCGTCCAGCTCCAGCGCGCGTGGCGTGGTGGTGTCGACGCGGATCGCATTACCGTTTTCATCGCGCAGGGAAGTGCGGGTATTGGCGTTCAGGGCAGAGGCAGAAACCGGCGCCTGACCGCCAGGCTGGATGCTGCTGTGTGAGATACGACCGGTGTGCCACAGCTGAACCGCAATACGGCCATCCTCAGCATGCACGCCTGCGGTGATTTTTTTCCACGCGGCGATCTGTTCCGGGCTGTGCAGACCCGGTGCACCGGCGTAGCCTTTTGCCTGAGCAGAAATCTGCGTGGCTTCGGAGATAATCAGGCCCGAGCTGGCGCGCTGACGGTAATACTCACCCATCAATGGCGTTGGGATATCGCCCGGCTCGATGCTGCGCAGACGGGTAAGTGGGGCCATAAACACGCGGTTTGGGGCAGTAACGGCACCCACTTTCAGTGGGGTAAACAGCTTTTCAGCGGACATAACGGCTCCTGAGTAGACCAGTCGACTAGTAAAAGGGTAAATAAAAACGCCGGCTACACGCCAGGCGCGGTAATACAGTTTTTCACATGCGCCAGCGCGCTTTCGAGCGGCACGGCGCTGCGAGACATTTTTGCTTGCAGGTTGGCGCCTAACCAGAGGGAATAGAGCACCTGTGCCTGCGTGAGCGGATCGCCGGAGAAGGAGAGCGTTTTTTCATTGCGCCCGCTCTCCAGCGCCTGAGCCAGCAGGGCAATCACGCCGCTGGCTCCTTTATCCATGGCGGTGCGCATATCTTCGGAGAGATCGCACACTTCGGCAGACAGTTTTACCGTCAGGCAGCCGCTGATGATGCCCTGCTGACAGAACTGCGTCAGCGTTTCCTGATAGTAGTTCAGAACACGATCCCGGTAGTCACCTTCACTGCTGGCGAAGTGGGTTGCCAGGCGCTGATGGTAGCTGGCGTAGTGCCGCTCCAGCATGGCAACGCCAAACGCCTCTTTGGATCGAAAATAGTGATAAAACGATCCCTTAGGTACTTCAGCGGTTTTTAACAATTCGCTCAGCCCCATACCGGTAAACCCGCGATGCATGCAAAGGCGCTCGCCGGTAGCCAGCAAATGTTCTCGTGTATCGTGTTCAGTGTGTCTGCTCATGCCCTTACTCTAATAGACCGTTCGGTCTAATGCAAGCCCGCTTAGCGACGACATTGCGACAGAATATCCAGCTGCGGTTGATAAACCGCTGATTTCACGTCCATCATGCCCAGAACGGTGGCGAATAAATTGTCCTGTGAAACCGCCTCTTTTGCGGCATGGTCACGCAGGCAATCCGTGTTTACGCCGAAGTTTTTCGCATAATCCGGGGAGAGCCAGAACATAAACGGAATATGCGTTTGCTGCTCCGGGGCCAGCATATACGGCGTACCGTGCAGGTAAATTCCGCTTTCGCCCAGCGATTCACCGTGATCGGAGAGGTAAATGAGCGCCGTGTTCATGTTGGCCTGCCGGGCTTTTAGCGCGTCGATGGTTCGGCTGACCACGCTGTCGGTATACAAAATCGAGTTGTCATAGGTATTGATCAGCGACTGATGATCGCAATCCTGAATTTCATTGGTATCGCAGGTTGGGGTGAACTTGCGAAAGCTGTCCGGATAACGGTTGTAGTAGGCCGGACCGTGGCTGCCCATCAGATGAATAACCAGAACCGTATCCTGCTTTATTCCATCCAGTACGTTGTCCAGACGGTAGAGGTTGACGTCGTCGATACAGGATTTGTCCTTACAGAACTGATCCAGTTTCCACTGGGTCATGTCCGTGTGCGGCACGCGGTCGCAGGCGCCTTTACACCCGCCGTCGTTGTCGCGCCACAGCAGGTTGAAACCGGCATGGTTAAGTACATCGAGCAGACCTTCCTGGTGATGGGCGAGGTCCGCGTCATATTTTTTCCGCGTCATGCCGGAGAACATGCAGGGGACGGAAACGGCGGTTTCCGTGCCACAGGAGGAGGCCTGGGGGAAGTTGATGACATCCTGCTTTTTCAGCTCGGGGTTGGTTTCACGCGGGTAACCATTTAACGAGTAGTTTGCGGCGCGGGAGGCTTCGCCCACCACCACAATCAGCACGGTTTTCTTGCGTTGGCTGGAAATCAGCGCGCCTTTATGAGCATCCTCGCCAATGCGGACCAGCGTCTGGTCGCCGGCAAACCAGCGCATTTTGCTGTATTTCACCACGGCGCTCACGTAATTCGCCGGGGTAACCATTTTGACGATGCTTTTGTTATTGCGGAACAGAGAAGCATAGTCTTTATAAAACACCGCCGCGACCAGGATGATTACCAGCAGCGCACCCAGAATAGCGGCGACACGCGTCAGGAGGGCATACCACCATTTTCCGGTGCGAATGCGCGTCAGGGCTAAAATAATCGATGGAACCAGACCTGCAACGACCAGCCACAGGATCATCTGCGGCGTCACCAGAGCAGTCGCTTCCTGGGAATTAGTTTCGAACACGTTCACAATCATGTTCTGATCGATAACCGTGCCATAGGTATACATAAACCAGGTTGCGGCGGCGCATCCCAGGGTCAGGACAATCATGAGCGGCTTGCGAATAAAGGGAATATTCAGCAGGCTGAAGACAATCACCCAGCCGCAGAACAGCACCAGCGGCACGCTGGCAGCAAACAGGAGATCGTGCAGATGCGCAGGCGCAATGATTGACCAGCTGCGCTGGATAAACAGTGCATTCAGTACGGTGAAGAAAAGTGCACAGCCCAGAGTAAATTTTATATCGTTACAGTGTAACTTTTTAGTGAACCACATGATGACCAGACCATTCGTTATATCAATGCGGCGAGTATAAGAAGGGAAGATTAGCGAAACCTTAATGCTCTGTTTGTGGCGGACATCCTTGCATGCAAGCCATTTAGGGTCTTCACTGTAGGGAATAATGACGTTCTGGAGGTAGGTGTGGCAGAGCAACTGGAGTTTTTCCCTGTCCAGAGCCCGTGCCGGGGTATTTGCCAGGTAGATGAACGAGGATACTGTCGTGGCTGCATGCGCACGCGCGATGAACGTTTTAACTGGCAAAATTTCAGCGACGCGCAAAAGCAGGAGGTCTTACGGCTCTGTCGACAGCGTCTGCTGCGTAAAATTCGTGCAAACAAAGCGGTTGAAAGCGTAGAACCTCAGCAACCTTCACTGTTTTAGCAGGGTAATTGCGTATACTGGTGACATGACTTCCTTGAGGAAAATGTTATGGTTCAGCGTATTACCCTTGCCCCGCAGGGCCCGGAATTCTCCCGATTTGTTATGGGCTACTGGCGCCTTATGGACTGGAATATGTCTCCGGTCCAGCTGGCGGACTTTATAGAAGAGCATCTCGATCTCGGGATCACCACCGTCGATCACGCTGATATTTATGGCGGCTATCAGTGCGAGGCTGCCTTTGGCGAAGCGCTGAAGCGTGCGCCGGCGCTGCGTGAACGTATGGAGATTGTGACCAAATGCGGTATTGCCACCACAGCAAAACCGGAGCATGCGCTTGGGCATTACATCACTGACAGCGCGCATATCGTTAAAAGCGCCGAGCAGTCACTGATTAACCTGGCCACCGATCGTATCGACCTGCTGCTGATCCACCGACCCGATCCGTTGATGGATGCGGATGAGGTCGCGGAAGCCTTCCTGACGCTGCACCAGAGCGGCAAAGTGCGCCATTTTGGCGTGTCTAACTTCACCCCGGCACAGTTTGCGCTATTGCAGTCTCGCCTGCCGTTTACGCTGGCGACGAATCAGGTGGAGATCTCGCCTGTTCATCAGCCGCTGCTGCTGGATGGCACGCTCGACCAACTGCAACAGCTGCGCATCCGTCCAATGGCATGGTCCTGTCTGGGAGGCGGCCGCCTGTTTAACGATGAGGCATTCCAGCCGCTGCGTAACGAGCTTGAAACGGTGGCGCGCGAACTGAATGCGGAGAGTATCGAGCAGGTGGTTTACGCCTGGATCCTGTGCCTGCCGTCTAAACCGCTGCCAATTATTGGCTCCGGCAAAATTGAGCGCGTCCGCGCTGCGCTTGTGGCTGAGGAGCTGGATATGACGCGTCAGCAGTGGTTCCGCATCCGCAAGGCGGCGCTGGGCTACGACGTACCCTGAGCACGCCTGAACCTGACTTTCCGGTGAAATCTGCGCCGCTGGTATAGACTTAAGGTGCAAAAAATAACCCGTGGAGGTCGTATGAAGCGTTTTGCTCTGGCAATGGTCACGCTGGTTGTTTGTGCAGGTGCGCAGGCAGCCAGCGAGGACGTTGAAATGAATCTCGTCACTTCTCAGGGGGTAGGCCAGTCCATCGGGACGGTGAAAATCACCGAAACCGATAAAGGGCTGGAATTTGCTCCCGATCTCAAGGCTCTTCCACCCGGCGAACATGGTTTTCACGTTCATGCCAAAGGCAGCTGTCAACCCGCAATGAAAGAGGGGAAACCAACAGCTGCGGAAGCCGCAGGGGGGCATCTCGACCCGCACAACTCCGGTAAGCATGAAGGCCCGGAAGGGATGGGGCACCTCGGCGATCTGCCGGTGCTGGTGGTAAATAACGATGGTAAAGCCACCGATCCGGTTGTGGCGCCACGACTCAAAAAGCTTGACGAGGTCAAAGGCAAGGCGCTGATGGTCCACGTGGGCGGCGATAACATGTCCGATCAGCCTAAACCGCTTGGCGGCGGCGGGGCGCGCTATGCCTGCGGGGTGATCTGATCGCCAATCGTTCCGGGTGGCGGCGCCTGTTCCAGCTGTGACAGGGAGCAGTGCAGCCGCCAGATAATGGACGCCAGATCGCGGGCCGCAGGCTGATGATGGTGCGCCAGCGCGTCGCAAATACGCTGAAGCTCGGCGAGCGTGACGCTCAGGGGGCGCTGCTGCACCCCGCGCTCGCTCATCACATCTCGGAGCATGGAAATACAGTTATCACGGACCTGCGACAGCGGATCGGAACGCGTCTCCCAGGCGCGCAGTTGCCACACCACGTGCGAACAGTTTAACAGCACCACGCCCCAGCGCAGCAGCCAGCGACGGGAGAGTGAATCCTGGCTGTTGTTCAGCTGGCTGACATGATGGTAAACCAGCGATTCATACTCGCTTTCGCGCAGATGTGGCCTGCGGCTCAGCTGATCGACAAAACCCCTGCGCAACTCCCGAATATGCCTGCGGCTTTTACGCGCGTCCGAGCCCGGGCGTAGCACAGCGAAAGCCAGCCACGCCAGCCCCACGCCGAGGATCTTCGCCAGGTTGTCGTTGAGAAAATCAGCGTAATCGTAAACCGGTGGATTCGTTACAGAGATAAATGAGCCCATAAAAACAATCAACTGACCCCACAGACCGGCCAGTTTAGGCATTTGCAGTTTGAGCAACTGCATGGTGGTTAATAGCGGGAAGAGAAACAGCAGAAATTGCCAGAGGTCGGTTATCTGCACCATCAAACCAAATTTCACCACGAAGCTGAATAGCGACAGCAGTACCAGCGTACGCAGCAGAAGCGTAAGGGAATTAAAGGGGGAAGCGGCGACGGAATAGAGCACGCAGCTGATTGCCGCAAGCGTCAGGGCCGCACTGCCCGCATCCCATTGCGTGATGATGGCCCATGCGCCCACGGCCGTCAACGCACAAAACGTACGAAAACCGCTCCACAGCGCCTCCATTGCGTCGGTATGGCGCGCCAGAGCAGGACTACCGGGAACGGAAAATTCGGTGACGGGCGTGGCATTTTCGACGGCTTTTAACCAGCGGCTGCTACGCAGATACAGGCGGCAGAAATAGTTCAGACGCTGCCAGAAGGCACGGTGCCTGTAGTCATATTCATCCGTTGGGGCGAGCGGCGCGATAATGCGGGCCACGGTATAGATATCGGCATCCGGACGCGCAAGAGCGGCGAGCAGCGCCTCGATAATCTCCCGGGTATGGGCTGGCGGTGCAGGCCAGTTCAGCAACATCCGGCGAAGGCTCGAGATCGCGCTCGTCATCCGCAATTGCTGGTGCAGTAAATAGTTCAGAAGCGTGTTCTGGCGACGAAAACGGTAGTGGCTCCAGAAAGCCTGGATGCGCAACAGGTTCATGGTCAGGATCTGGCCGATGACCTTTTCGTGCGCGAGGCGGATGTCATCGCTGCTGTCAGGCTGCCAGAGCAGGCTGGCATGTTCCAGCAAACGTGCGTGCATCGTTTTAAGGGCGGTGATAAGCGTAGTGCCATCTGAGGTACTGGGCAGGATCATCATCATGACGCCCCCGCACAGAATGCCGACCATCACTTCACACACGCGTGCCTGGGCGATATCCCACAGCTCGGTGGTATCCAGCACGTTGACGACCGGAAAGGCGATAATGGCCGCGGTGTAACCCGCCAGCTGAAACGCATAGGCAACGTTATTGGTAAAATGGGCGCAGGCCCAGGTACACAGCCCCAGCCATGCCGACATGCTTAACAGAAAGAGCCAGGGATCGTTCAGGGTATGGCCGGCAAGAAGCAGTGCGGCGGTTGCCCCCAGCAGGCTACCCGCCACGCGCCCGAGGCTTTTACTGATAACGCCCCCGACGGTAGGGAAGCTGACGACCGCCGCAGAGGTCATCGCCCAGTAAGGCTCATCCAGATTCAGATAATAGGCAACCGTAAGCGCAAGGCACATGGCGATGCCGTTGCGCAGCGCGTAACGCCACTGCGGCCGTGTCGCTTTTATCCACGGCGTATTGCGCCAGGAGAAAGCCCCCAGGTTCATCATCGCGATCCGATGGCGACGGTGCAGGTTGTGCCAGAGACCAGGGTAATGTCTTTCGGCAGTTGATCAAACTCGACGCGAACAGGCACCCGCTGAGCCAGGCGCACCCACGGGACGTTGGGTTTGATGTCAGGCACCAGGCCAGAATCGGTTTCCACGCTCTGATCGTATATTGCCCGACCTATGCTGCTAACGTGACCCTGTAACGTTTCTGCACCGCTGTAAAGCGTGATCCGGGCAGGCGCGCCCTCGCGGATATGGCGCAGCTTGGTCTCTTCAAAATAACCTACAACATAGAAAGAGTGGCTATCGACCAGGGCGAAGACCGGCTGGCCTGTGGTGGCGTAATCACCCACACGGGTAGACAGGCTCGTGATCCATCCATCCACCGGGGCTTTGACCATGGTCTGGGTCAGTTGCCACTCGGCCTGTTTCAGCGTTGCCTCTGCAACCTTCAGGCTGGCCTGCATGGCTTTTACATTGATATTGGCGGTATCGAGATCCTCCGCAGAGATGTAATTTCTCGATAGATGGCGGCGGCGTTCGGCTTCGTTATTGGCTTTTGCCAGATCTGATTGAGCTTTTGCGAGCTGCGCCTGGGCATTAAGCACCGCAATGTGGAAAGGGGTCTCATCGATACGGAATAGCACATCGCCCGCATGAACGTACTGGTTGTCCTTCACCAGAAGCGCGCTGATACTGCCGGACACCTGTGGCGTGATGCTGACCTGTTCCGCGCGGATCTTGCCGTCACGCGTCCAGGGCGACTGCATGTAATAATTCCAGAGCCACCAGCCGGCCATCACCGCCAGCGCTAAAACGAAAAGAGTGGAAAAATATTTTAACGTTTTCAATGCTATTCTCACCACACGGTTAACACGGCAAGGCCAAGACAGACGGAGAGGGTAAATAGGGAGAGATCCATTAACATCGGGTGCCAGATTTCACCAGAATACATCCAGTCGCGCAGCAGACGATGCGCAATGAGCCAGATTACAAAACCGACCATCACGGCTTTAAACAGTGGCGGAAAGTAGACCGATGCGCCAACAATCAAATCCTGGAGGGGCAACCCTGCGGAGAAGGAAAACAACGTCACAAGCAGCGATCCTTTGCGGTGGAATGAGGGCCACATTGGCAGATTTCAATGCGATGGCGCATTACCATTCAGTGTAAATCATCCTTTAAGGAATGATGAATACCGTGATTGCATTTGTTTTGGCAATACAAATACTGCAAACTATTCTAAAATCACTATAATCACTTAGCAAGCTAATTATAAGGAGATGAAATTGGAATCGCCATTAGGTTCTGATCTGGCAAGGTTGGTACGCATCTGGCGTGCTCTGATTGACCATCGCCTGAAACCTCTGGAACTTACGCAGACGCACTGGGTTACGCTGCATAACATTCATCAGCTCCCGCCCGATCAGTCACAGATCCAACTGGCAAAAGCGATTGGAATTGAGCAGCCGTCTCTGGTGCGTACCCTTGACCAGCTGGAAGAGAAGGGACTCATCTCCCGACAAACCTGCGCCAGCGACCGTCGCGCCAAGCGGATCAAATTGACGGAAAAAGCGGCCCCGATTATCACTGAGATGGAAACCGTCATCAGTAAAACGCGAGGGGAGATCCTGGCCGGTATTTCCTCCGCTGAGCTGGAAATGCTGATCGGACTCATCGCCCGTCTTGAGCAAAACATCCACGATTTACAGTCGCGCGACTGACGTTGTTTACAGGCCTTGCTCGTGCAAGGCCTCTGTCATGTTCTGAACACCACCACCCGGTTGCGGCCCGTCTCTTTTGCCTCGTACATGGCTTTATCCGCGCTTTCCACACAGGTTTCAGCGCTGGTCTCCGGCGAGGTGGCGGTGAATACCCCCATACTGATAGTTATCGGTTCCGGGAGATAACCGCCGCTGCTAACGTTGTCGAAACCGCTCAATTTGAGACGTATGCGTTCGGCAACCTGTTGCGCAAGATCGGAAGGGGTATTTGTCAGCATGAGCACAAATTCTTCGCCGCCGATCCGCGCTGCGATATCCTGCGGTCGCACTGAATCGGTCAACAGGTTTGAGACAAACTGTAAAACCTTATCCCCCTGCAAATGGCCGTAGCAGTCGTTAATGCGTTTGAAACGGTCAAGATCGCTCACGATCACCGATACCGGGTGCGCCAGGGTTGCTGTACTCAGCGCGTGGTTTAATGAATCATAGAAATAGCTACGATTATACAGACGGGTGAGGGGATCGCGGATCGAGTTTTGATAAGACTCCTGATATTTTACATGCGAGTCACGATACAAATTAAATACATCGGAAAGTAAGATGAAGATAATGATTAATGTAGCGACAGTTTCGAATAACCGTGCCCGGTACCATGAAATATCTTCAGCGTGTCCGCCTAACAATAGCATGAGCAGGGTGACGATATAACAGACGCATAAAAAATTGCCGCCGACCCAAAACAAATTCCTCACGCGGGTAATGGCCATCAGGGTGATTAACGTTACTACCCACAGGACGATCAAAATGATATTAATCGCCTGGCTCCAGAGAACCATAAACTGTCGGGTTTCATTGTCTACCAGGTCCAGTGTGAGCAGGGTTGAATGGCTGGAATAGAACAATGCCAGCCCAAGCATACTGCCCGTAAAGAGCGAGGCGCCGACAACGATACCGATGTGGGTGCTTCGTGAGAGAGCGGACGTACGCAGGGTATACAGCAATGCCGAGATGATTATCAGCACCGCCATTAAAAAGTGGCGGAACATATAGAAAATCATGGCGTCATTATAGTTCGCCACGTTGAACTGATAGAGATCAAGCCAGGCCGGGAAGCTGGACAGAGTCCCCACCATCAATAACGCTGAGCCGGCAAAGGCCAGGGCAATGGGAACAAGATATAATCGCCTTCTGTCGCACCAGTATTTCATTGCCATAAAACAGGCAATAAACAGATGAAACACCAGAAGAAATATCGTCAGCGTAGGGAAAAACAAAGGTGAAAACGAAGGAACCCATTCAACAAGTTTTATAAAAAAAGCTTGTAATACGGCAATGATAACAATGCATCCAAGCGCGAAGGCCACAAAGCGGTTCTTTACAAATCGACAGATCGCAAGCATAGAGAATTTAAAAATTAAAAAAGAAAAGAGATTGCGAAGAGTCTAAGTGAGGGAAATAAAAAATACTTTGCGCACGGACAAGAACAGATGAAATGAATAATTCACCGTGTGAATGTATTGTGCAAATATATTGTTGGAAACGATGATTTTGTTAAATGGATGCGGTCTGAACAGACCACATCCATCAGGATATTAGCGCGGGGAGACGGTAACCTGGCTGCCGTTGCTTGCCAGTACAACACGCTGGCCAGCAGAGAAGCGGGTGTTACCCTGTTTCTGCACAACCATAATGGTGCTGCCATCGTCTTTACGGATTTCCAGCTCAACGCCCTGAGTTTTGTTCATCGCGCCCTGAACGCCCTGACCCGCTACGCCGCCTGCAACTGCGCCCGCTGCGGTAGCCAGAGAACGTCCGGTGCCGCCGCCAATGGTATTACCCAGGAAACCACCCAGCACAGCACCACCGATTGCGCCCACCACGTTCGTGTCATCGCCACCCTGAATCTGAACAGGACGGGCATTAACGATAGTACCGTATGTCACGTTCTGTACCTGTTTAGCTTCAGAAGCACTATATACGTCGCCGGAGAGTGAACTGTCATTCACACAACCCGCCAGTGTTAAACCAATCAGCGAAACGCCCAGTACACGTAAAATCATTTGACTCTCCTGTTCACCAAAAAACGCCCGGTTGGGGCATCCGTTATGGCTAAATTATATGGCATTCCTGACCACAGTTCATATCTTTGCATGCCGAATAGATAAATTTTACTTCAGCAGGGCTTAACGGGACATAAACAAAAACCGTCTGTGCTACAGGTCTGAGATTGTTAAAAAATATTATCACCGCATAGCAAAGCCGCGTTATTTATGATGGAGTGTTTGCACTTAGCCCATGTAACGTAAGGAAAGCGCATGAAATCGGGTCGCTATATCGGTGTGATGTCTGGTACCAGTCTTGACGGTGTGGATGTCGTTCTGGCCGCCATTGATGAAAACATGGTGGCGCAGCAGGCAAGCCTGACCTGGCCTATTCCTGTCTCGTTAAAAGAAGAGATCCTGAACATCTGCCAGGGACAACAGCTGACGCTTTCCCAACTGGGCCAACTGGATGTGCGTCTGGGGGCGCTGTTTGCTGAGGCGGTACTGGCCCTGATGCAGCAGGAAAGACTCCACCCGCAGGATATCGTGGCAATAGGTTGCCATGGGCAGACCGTCTGGCATGAACCTGTCGGCGAGGCGCCGCACACGATGCAAATTGGCGATAACAACCAGATTGTGGCAAAAACCGGCGTGACGGTGGTGGGTGATTTCCGTCGTCGCGATATGGCCCTCGGCGGGCAGGGGGCGCCGCTGGTTCCGGCATTTCATCAGGCGCTGCTGGCGCACCCGGTAGAGCGCAGGATGGTCCTGAACATCGGCGGGATCGCCAACCTGTCGATGCTTATTCCCGGGCAGCCCGTGCGGGGGTACGATACCGGACCCGGTAATATGCTGATGGATGCCTGGATCTGGCGTCAGAGCGGCAAAGCCTACGACAAAGACGCGCAGTGGGCCAGCCAGGGGAAAGTGATCCTTCCCTTGCTGCAAACCCTGTTAAGCGATCCTTTCTTTGCTCTGCCCGCGCCGAAAAGCACGGGGCGGGAATATTTCAACTACGGCTGGCTTGAACGTCAGCTGGCGCGCTTCCCCGGCCTTGCGCCTCAGGATGTGCAGGCTACGCTGACGGAGCTCACCGCGGTATCGATTTCTGAACAGGTGTTGCTGAGCGGCGGATGTGAGCGCTTGCTGGTATGCGGAGGCGGAAGCCGCAACCCGCTGGTGATGGCACGCCTCGCCGCCTTGCTGCCAGGCACCGAAGTCACGACCACTGATGAAGCCGGGATCAGCGGAGACGATATGGAAGCGCTGGCCTTCGCCTGGCTTGCCTGGCGTACGGTTGCCGGTCTGCCGGGGAATTTACCCTCCGTAACCGGTGCGCGGGAGGCGAGCGTCCTTGGGGCCATTTTCCCCGCAAACCCGCGCCATAATCAGAGTTAACTGAAATTCAGCGGGAGGCGTAACCCGTAAAATAGGGAAAAACAGGAGGGCGGTTAGGCCCTCCAGGACCAGGATAGTCTTCGGAATCTGCCCATGAAAAAACTTCTTCTCATTGCTGTACCTTTTCTTATGACCGGATGCAGCGTCTATAACCAGTTCGTTGAGCGTATGCAAACCGATACGCTGGAATATCGTTGTGATGAAAAACCGCTGACGGTGAAGCTGAACAACCCGCATCAGGAAGCCAGCTTTGTTTATGACAATAAGTTGTTAACGCTGAAGCAGGGAATGTCGGCCTCCGGTGCGCGCTACTCAGACGGGATCTACGTCTTCTGGTCGAAAGGCGACAGCGCCACCGTCTACAAGCGTGACCGCATTGTGCTGAACAATTGTCAGCTTGAAAATCCGAAGCGTTGAGATTTTTGAAGGGGGCGCGCACAATAGCGCCACCCAATCTCACTTTCAGCTAACGCCATGTCAGATAACGACGAACTACAGCAAATTGCGCATCTGCGCCGTGAATACACCAAAGGCGGTCTGCGCCGCCAGGATCTTCCCGCCGAACCGCTGGTGCTTTTTGAACGCTGGCTGAAGCAGGCCTGCGAAGCGAAACTGGCTGACCCGACGGCAATGGTCGTTGCCACGGTTGATGAAAATGGTCAGCCGTATCAACGCATCGTTCTTCTCAAGCATTATGACGAGAAAGGGCTGGTGTTCTACACCAATCTTGGCAGTCGTAAAGCGCATCACCTTGAAAATAATCCGCGTATTAGCCTGCTCTTCCCGTGGCATATGCTGGAGCGCCAGGTGATGGTCACCGGCAAGGCGGAGCGCCTCTCTACGCTCGAAGTGGTAAAATATTTCCACAGTCGCCCGCGCGACAGTCAGATCGGCGCCTGGGTCTCTAAACAGTCCAGCCGAATCTCAGCCCGCGGTGTGCTGGAAAGTAAATTCCTCGAACTCAAACAGAAGTTTCAGCAGGGTGAAGTACCGCTGCCGAGTTTCTGGGGCGGGTTCCGCATCCCCATTGAGCAGATGGAATTCTGGCAGGGCGGTGAACACCGCCTGCACGACCGCTTTTTATACCAGCGCGACAACGGTGGCTGGAAAATCGACAGACTGGCCCCGTAATCCCCAAAATTTGTTGATTTAAGCGCTAGCGCACACCGCGCTGGCGCTTTATTCTATGGTCCTTTCGCATCAGGCGAAAAGTCGTGTACCGGCAAAGGTGCAGTCGTTTATACATGGAGAATTTGATGGCAAGCAGTAACTTGATTAAACAATTGCAAGAGCGGGGCCTCGTGGCCCAGGTGACGGACGAGGAAGCGTTAGCAGAGCGACTGGCGCAAGGCCCGATCGCGCTCTATTGCGGCTTCGATCCCACCGCTGACAGCTTGCATTTGGGGCATCTTGTTCCATTGTTATGCCTGAAACGCTTCCAGATGGCCGGCCATAAGCCTGTCGCACTGGTTGGCGGCGCGACCGGTCTGATTGGCGACCCAAGTTTCAAAGCCGCTGAGCGTAAGCTGAACACCGAAGACACCGTGCAGGAGTGGGTGGATAAGATCCGTAAACAGGTTGCACCGTTCCTGGATTTCGACTGCGGTGACAACTCTGCGATTGCGGCGAACAACTACGACTGGTTTGGTGGCATGAACGTGCTGACGTTCCTGCGTGACATCGGCAAACACTTCTCTGTTAACCAGATGATTAACAAAGAAGCAGTAAAGCAGCGTCTTAACCGTGACGATCAGGGTATCTCTTTCACGGAGTTCTCCTATAACCTGTTGCAGGGGTATGACTTCGCCTGCCTGAACAAACTGCACGGCGTCTCTCTGCAAATTGGCGGTTCCGACCAGTGGGGTAACATCACCTCCGGTATCGATCTGACCCGTCGCCTCCACCAGAATCAGGTGTTTGGTCTGACCGTGCCGTTGATCACCAAAGCCGACGGTACCAAGTTCGGTAAGACCGAAGGCGGCGCGGTATGGCTGGATCCGAAGAAAACCAGCCCGTACAAGTTCTACCAGTTCTGGATCAACACGGCGGATGCCGACGTTTATCGCTTCCTGAAGTTCTTCACCTTTATGGATATCGAAGAAATCAATGCGCTGGAAGAAGAAGACAAGAACAGCGGTAAAGCACCACGCGCCCAGTACGTGCTGGCGGACGAAGTGACTAAACTGGTTCACGGCGAAGAAGGTCTGGCGGCGGCGAAGCGCATTACGGCTAGCCTGTTCAACGGAACCCTGAGCGATTTAAGCGAAGCGGATTTCGAACAGCTGGCGCAGGATGGCGTGCCGATGGTTGAGATGGAAAAAGGCGCCGATCTGATGCAGGCGCTGGTGGACTCCGAGCTCCAGCCGTCTCGCGGTCAGGCGCGTAAAACCATCGCCTCTAACGCGATCACCATTAATGGCGAAAAACAGGCCGATCCGGAATACACCTTTACCGAGAACGACCGTCTCTATGGTCGCTACACGCTGCTGCGTCGCGGTAAGAAAAATTACTGCCTGGTCTGCTGGAAGTAATTAAAAGTATGCAGGGGCGTGGGAAACCACGCCCCTTTTGTTTTGACAGGGTTTGGTAAGTACAACATGAAGAACATCCTCGCCATTCAGTCCCACGTTGTGTTTGGACATGCTGGCAACAGCGCTGCGGAATTCCCGATGCGCCGCCTCGGCGTTAACGTCTGGCCCCTCAATACCGTCCAGTTCTCGAATCACACCCAGTACGGTAAATGGACCGGCTGCGTAATGCCGCCGTCGCATCTGACGGAAATCGTTCAGGGGATTGCGGATATCGACCAGCTTAAACGCTGCGATGCCGTACTGAGCGGCTATCTGGGTTCGGCGGAGCAGGGGGAACATATCCTCGGCATTGTGCGCCAGGTGAAAGCGGCAAACCCCGCGGCGAAATATTTCTGCGATCCGGTGATGGGACATCCGGAAAAAGGCTGCATCGTAGCGCCGGGCGTTGCGGAGTTTCATGTCCGTCATGCATTGCCCGCCAGCGATATTATTGCCCCCAACCGGATTGAACTTGAGATCCTGTGCGAGCATCCGGTCAACAGCGTAGAAGAGGCTGTAAGCGCCTCTCGTGAGCTGATCGCCCAGGGGCCAGAGATTGTGCTGGTTAAGCACCTGGCACGCGCAGGGTTGAGCCAGGACCGTTTTGAAATGCTGCTGGTGACGAAGGATGAAGCCTGGCATATCAGTCGACCGCTGGTGGATTTCGGTGCACGTCAGCCTGTCGGGGTCGGGGATGTGACCAGCGGTTTGCTGCTGGTGAAGCTATTGCAGGGCGCGAGCCTGCGCGATGCGCTGGAGCACGTCACCGCAGCCGTTTATGAAATCATGATTGCGACGAAGACGATGCAGGAATATGAGCTCCAGGTCGTCGCGGCGCAGGATCGCATCGCGAAGCCGGAGCACTATTTTAGCGCAACGCAGCTTTAGAAAACGCCCGGCGCCGCTGCGCTTGCACGGGCCTACGGAATTTATAGGCCGGGTAAGCGTCAGCGCCACCCGGCAATCCAGGCCGCTCGGTTAATTCAACCCTTCCGCTTTCAGCGCCGCTGCCACCGCAGGACGCTCCGCCACGCGCGTCATATACGATGCGACATGGTCTAATCCTTCCATGTTCAGCTTAACCGCGCGCGCCCAGCGCAGAACGGTAAACAGATAGGCATCGGCGATGGTGAAACGCGAGCCACAGATCCACTGGTCGTCTTTCAGCGCGTCGTTAACGTACTGCAACTTTTTCTCCAGCAGCGCGCGCACGGTAGGTTTGTACTCTTCCGGCGTGTCCGGGCGGAACAGGGGCGTAAAGCCTTTGTGCAGTTCGGTGGCAATATAGTTCAGCCACTCCAGCGTTTTATAACGCGCAATGCTGCCGGTGGGGGCAAGGAGCTGACGATCCGGTACGTTGTCCGCCAGGAATTGCATAATCGCCACCCCTTCGGTCAGCAGGGTGCCATCATCCAGCAGCAGGGCCGGAACCTGGCCTTTTGGGTTAATCGCAAAAAAGTCATCCCCGTTTTCCAGACGCTTTTTCATCAGGTCAACGCCGTCCAGCGTGAAATCTTTACCGCTCTCGCGAAGCGTAATATGGGAAGCAAGAGAGCAGGCGCCCGGTTTATAGAACAGTTTCATCGGTAACTCCTTTTTGCTGAGGTTCCAGCTATGTTAGTGCGCGTTCGGATAAAAAAAAAGCCGCTAATCAATTAGCGGCTTCTGTTCAGTCGTTTCCCGATGACATTACGCGTTCGCGGTTTTGATCGCTTTAGCGGATTTGTCGTCGTCCTGCGTCATACGATTCAGTTTAGGTGCGGTCAGCAGCATCAGCACGGCAATCACGGCGGTCGCGATACCAATTTGCATGAACACGGTGCCGTAGACATTCAGGGAAACCAGCGGGTCGGTAACGTTGTCTGGTACCGCCATCAGGTTCGCAATCTTACCTGCGATGATAGCCGCGCCAGCGGTGGTCAGGAACCAGCTACCCATGATGAAGCCCATCAGACGCTGAGGGACCAGCTGCGCAACCATCGCCAGGCCCAGACCGGAGATCATCAGTTCACCGATGGATTGCAGCGCATAGCTCAGGATCAGCCAGTTAACAGACACGATACCCGCGTCGGTCGCGAATTCCGTCCCCAGCGGCAGCACCAGGAACGCGCCAGAGCACAGCACCATACCGATAGCGAACTTGTGCGGCATAGGCAGACGGTCGCCCATCTTGTTATAGATAGCGGCCAGAATCGGGCTACCAATCATGATCCAGAACGGGTTCAGGGCCTGATATTGCTCCGGCTCGAACGCGATACCAAGGATGGAGTGCTCAACGTTGCGGATAGCGAAGAAGTTCAGAGACGTTGGCATCTGGCTGTACAGAACGAAGAAGATGATCGCTTCCAGCATCAGGATGAACGCCACAATCATCTTACGACGTGCCGCACCCTGCATCGCAAAGGCTTCTTTCGCGAAGATAAACACGATACCCAGCGCAACCACGCCCAGTACGGCACGTGCAACGCCCTGGTTGTGCAGCAGCCAGGTGGCGACAGCGGCAAGGATCACGATGCCGACGATGGTTGCCAGCAGTTTGCCCATGTGCACGGGTTCGAAGTCTGGTTTTGAACCATAGTCTTTAACCCAGCTACGGCAGAACAGGAAGTTCACAACGGTGATCAGCATACCCACGAAGCTCAGCGCAAACGCTACGCTCCAGCCGAATTTTGCGGCCAGCCATGGGGTTGCCAGCATAGAGAAGAAGGAACCGATGTTGATGGACATGTAGTACATGGTAAATGCACCGTCCAGACGTGGGTCATCTTTGCTGTAGCAGGTAGAGAGCAGGGAAGACGGGTTCGCCTTGAAGAGGCCGTTACCTACCGCGATGGTAGCCATGCCCATGTAAACCACACCTGCATCGTGCCCGGACCAGGCAACCAGCCCATAGCCAATCGCCAGAACAACGGCGCCCAGCATAATGACTCGTTTAGTACCGAGAACTTTATCGCCTAACCAGCCGCCGATAGCGACCAGGCCATACACCAGGGCGCTGAAGGAAGAGAACAGCGTGATGGAATCAGCTTCAGACATACCCAGCTGTTTAACCAGGTAAACCGCCATGATCCCTTGCAGGCCGTAGTAGCCAAAACGTTCCCATAATTCGATCGAGAAAATGAGATAGAACGCTTTAGGCTGTTTGAAAGCGTTAAGACTTACGCTCTCATCTGTTGGTTTATTGTTTGCAGTAGACACATATACCTCTTTTTTTACATCCCATATTAACGGGGGTGTTCATAGCGTGATGACCGTAGTCCATCCGCTTTATAGTTATATTGGGAGGGGAAACGGCGGGTAATGTTCACTATCCAGCCCCATCTGGCAATACGTTTGTAATAATCTGTTACATATAACTCTGGCGGTATAATCATCGGTTCATGCAAATGTTATACAGCGTTAAATCTCATCCGTTCAAAATTGATGGTTTTTTTCACTGTAAACGACCCTGTTCAACGGCTGTATGGCGATATGTTCTGCTATTTTGGGTGATTGGCAGTGATATAGCCCATATTCTGAAAAATGACTGGTCTTATGTGCGGTGTGGAATCGATGAAATCTTGTCTGACAAAGGGGGTGGGCGGGTTTTAACAACAAAAATCCAACATCAGGTTATCAGAGTGATCGCGATCACAGATGTATAGAAATTTTTGGTGATGAAAAAACTATTAACCTGTTTGAGTGTTAAATGACCGAAGAATCGACAATGCGTAAAGGAGAAAGAGAGGGCAATTTATGGTCAATCGGGAAGATATCAGAGCCCTTGTTAATTTTAAGGGCTTGAACAGGTAAGAAGTAAGGTGGTTTACGCTCAGGGATAGACTTTTTCTTTGTATTCGCAGAGATCTTCGATAATGCAGGAACCGCAGCGTGGCTTACGGGCAATACAGGTATACCGTCCGTGCAGGATCAGCCAGTGGTGGCAGTCCACCTTAAATTCCGCAGGGACCACTTTTAACAGCTTCTCTTCCACCTCTTCCACGTTTTTACCCGGCGCGAACCGGGTGCGGTTAGAGACGCGAAAGATATGGGTATCCACGGCGATGGTCGGCCAGCCAAACGCCGTGTTCAGCACCACATTTGCCGTTTTACGCCCGACGCCCGGCAACGCTTCCAGCGCAGCGCGGTCTTCCGGGACTTCGCCGCCGTGCTGCTCCAGCAGGATCCGGCAGGTCTTAATGACGTTTTCGGCCTTGCTGTTAAACAGGCCAATGGTCTTGATATAGGATTTCACACCTTCAACGCCCAGCTCCAGCATGGCCTGCGGCGTATTGGCGACAGGGTAGAGCAGGGCCGTGGCTTTGTTGACGCTCACGTCCGTCGCCTGTGCAGAGAGCAGCACCGCGATCAACAGTTCAAACGGCGAGTTAAAATTCAGCTCTGTCGTTGGATGAGGATTCTCATCGCGCAGGCGCGTCAGGATCGCAATGCGTTTCTCTTTATTCATACTGCTTTCTCGGGGATCCCTTCCTGTACGCTGCGCTCAGCGGCGCGGCGTTTACGTTTTTCATCAATCAGGTATTTTAACGCCAGCATCATCCCAAGGCCAATGAAGGCGCCAGGCGGCAGCATGGCCAGCAGGAACGGAGTGTCCGTATGGAACACCTCAATACGCAGCGACTTCGCCCAGCCGCCAAGCAGCGCGTCCGCACCGTCGAAGAGCGTACCGTTGCCCAAAATTTCACGCAGAGAGCCGAGGACGAACATGGCGGCAGTCGCGCCCATGCCGATGGAAAAACCATCCAGCGCGGATATGGCCGGATTGTTTTTCACCGCAAAGGCTTCAGCGCGGCCTACGACAATACAGTTAGTCACGATAAGCGGAATGAAAATCCCGAGCGACTGGTACAGGCCAAATGCGTAGGCGTTAATCAGCATTTGCACCACGCTGACCACCGACGCAATGATCATGACATAGATCGGAATACGGATTTCCGACGGCGTCCAGCGGCGCAAAACTGAAATGGAAAAGTTAGTCAGGGTCAGCACCAGCGTGGTCGCCAGCCCCAGCCCGAGCGCGTTGGTGGCGGTAGACGTCACCGCCAGCAGCGGACACAGCCCCAGCAGCTGTACCAGCGCGGAGTTGTTCTTCCAGAGACCCTGGACGATAACCTCTTTAACCTGGCTCATGGTCACTCCTCACAGGTGGAAAGATGATTGATCTGCGCGGGCAGCGTTTCGGCATACAGCCCGGCGCGCTTGACGGCGTTGACCACCGCGCGCGGGGTAATCGTGGCACCCGTGAACTGGTCAAACTCGCCGCCATCTTTTTTCACCGCGAAAGCAGGATCGTCTTCGCCATGAATCATCTTTCCGGAGAAGTGTAAGATCCAGTCACTTAAGCGTGTTTCAATTTTGTCGCCAAGGCCCGGCGTTTCGTGATGTTCCGTCACGCGCGTGCCCAGCACGGTGCCGGAAAAATCGCTGCCAACCAGCAGCTGAATCGCACCGGAGTAACCGTCCGGCGCGGTGGCTTCCATGACGGCACCCACGGGATTATCGCCCTTGCGGGCAATATAAATGCGATGGGGTCCTTTACCGAGCTGCGGAGCCTGCACGACAAAGCAGCTTTTTTGCAGGTCATTATCGTAGAAGTCGGATGGGATCACCTGATCGAACAGCGCCTTTTGCTGCTTCATTGCCTGCTCTGCAATGGTTGTTTTCGTCAGTTCATTTACCAGCGCGGTCAGCCCGGAGAGGGCGGCAGCGAAGATCGCCAGCGTAACGCCGTGTTTTTGCATTGTTTTTAGCATGGCGTGACCCTTAGCGATGACCGTACACGCGTGGCCGCGTGTAGTAGTCGATGAGCGGAACGGTGATGTTAGCCAGCAGCACGGCAAATGCCACACCGTCCGGATAACCGCCAAAGCTGCGAATAAGCCAGACCAGCAAGCCCGCCAGCGCGCCGAAAATCAGACGTCCTCGGTTGGTGGTAGACGCGGTGACCGGATCGGTCAGAATAAAAAATGCCCCGAGCATGGTCGCGCCGGAGAGCAGATGGAGCTGCGGGCTGGCCAGTGACTCAGGTGAGATGACCCAGCCGAGCGTCGAGCAGACGGCCAGCGTCACCAGGAAGCTCACCGGAATATGCCAGCGGATTGCCTTCTGTTGCAGCAGGAACGCGCCGCCCAACAGATAGGCCAGATTGACCCACTGCCAGCCAGCACCCGCCAGTACGCCGCTGTAAATAGACGATTTCATCACCTGCTCCACGCTGTGTCCGGCACGCAGGGAGGTTTTGAAGGTATCGAGCGGGGTGGCCTGGCTGATGCCGTCCACGCCCATGCGAAGCGCGTTCATATCTGCGCCCAGCGCGGTGTGGCCGGTAAAGATAACGTGCAGGGCATCCATAAAGCCGGGGACGGTGGCGGCGATCTCATGCGGCGGCAGCCAGCTGGTCATCTGTACCGGGAAGGAGATCAGCAGTACCACGTAGCCAATCATCGCCGGGTTAAACGGGTTATGGCCCAGCCCGCCGTACAGCTGCTTGGCGATGATCACCGCAAACACCGTTCCCAATACCACCATCCACCACGGGGCGAACGGGGGAATGCTGATGGCCAGCAACAGGCCGGTCAACAGGGCGGAGTTATCGCTCAGGATGCGAGTCACTTCCATTTTGCGCAGCTTCAGGATCGCTGCTTCCGCTGCGACGGCACTGGCGCAACCCAGAACTAACTGGAAAAGCGTACCCCAGCCGAAAAACCAACACTGTACGGCAATACCTGGCAGCGCGGCCAGGCACACCAGCATCATAATACGCGATGTCTGGCGCTGGTTATGGGTATAAGGGGAACTTGCAATTCTGAAAACCATTTAATCCTCGTTAACGGCTTGCTGCGCGGCTTTCTTTGCCTGAACGCGCGCAATCGCGGCGGCGACTGCGGCTTTGCGTGGATCGTCGTTGGCGGCCGCAGGCCGTTCGTCCTGCTGTGCCGCTTTTCGTGCTTTGGCACGGGCGATGGCCGCTTCAACGGCGGCTTTACGCGGGTCGACAGGCGCTTCACTCTCTTCGGCTGGCTGAACCTGTGCCGCTTTTCGTGCTTTGGCACGGGCGATAGCGGCTTCAACGGCCGCCTTGCGCGGATCCGTCGCTTCCTGTTCAACCACCACTGTCTGCTGACCGGCCTTACGGGCTTTTGCCCTGGCGATAGCCGCTTCCACTGCCGCTTTACGCGGGTCGATATCGGCTTCCGGTTTGGCGTGTTGCGCTTTCTCCGCCTGACGCGCGCGAGCTTCGGCTTTACGCGCTTCGCGGGCCGCAATCGCTTCGCTGTTGTCCGGTTTTTCTCCCGGAGCGATCACAACCGTCTGGGCGGCGGTGGCTTTCTTCTCGCGCACGCGGGCCAGGGCTGCGTTAATGGCATCCTGATCTTTCGCCGCAGGCTGGACGGCAGCCTGCTTATGGCGTTCCTGACGGGCTTGTTTCTCGCGCTCCAGTCGTGCCTGACGCGCTTCAAAGCGGGCCTTCGCTTCAGCGGCACGTTTTTCTTCCATGGAGATGGCGTAGATTTCGGCTTTCTCCTGACGGAAGTATTGCACCAGCGGAATATTGCTTGGGCAGACCCAGGCGCAGGCACCGCATTCAATACAGTCAGCCAGGTTATGCGCCTGGGCTTTATCGTGCAACTGGCCTTTGCTGTACCAGTACAACTGCTGCGGCAGTAAATCTGCCGGGCATGCGTCCGCACAGGCGCTACAGCGTATGCAGCCTTTCTCTTCCTGCGTTTCGCCCATCTCCGTTGGGGAAGGGGCGAGCAGGCAGTTGGTAATCTTCACCACCGGCACATCCAGCCACGGCAGGGTAAAGCCCATCAGCGGGCCACCCATAATGACCAGTTGATCGCTACCCGGGCAGAAGCCAGCCTGTTCCAGCAGATGACGCACCGGCGTACCCAGACGCGCCCAGACGTTGCCGGGACGGGAGACGGACTCGCCGGTCAGCGTGACGACGCGCTCGGTCAATGGCTCGCCGTCAATCACCGCACGTTTCACCGCGTAGGCGGTTCCCACGTTTTGCATCAGCACGCCGATGTCGGACGAACGGCCCCCGTGGGGGACCTGTTTGCCGGTCAGGATCTGCGTCAGCTGTTTTGCCCCGCCGGACGGGTATTTGGTCGGGATCACTCGCAGGGCGATATCGTGGCTGTCCGCCAGTACCGCTCGCAGCATCGAAATGGCCTGCGGTTTATTGTCCTCAATACCGATCAGCACTTCGCGGGGTTGCAGAATATGCGCAAGAATGCGAATCCCTTCCACCACCTGCGCGGCACAGTCCTGCATCAGACGGTCATCGGCGGTGATGTACGGTTCGCACTCGGCGGCGTTGATGATCAGCGTTTCGATTTTATCGCCGCCGCCGTGAAGCTTAGCGCCGGTCGGGAAGCCTGCGCCCCCCAGACCCGCCACGCCGAACTGATGAATGCGTTCAATCAGCGCTTCACGACTGTGGGAACGGTAGTCGCTCCAGCCGTCACGATCGATCCAGCGGTCTTCACCATCGGCTTCAATGATCACGCTCAGCTCAGACAACGCCGACGGATGGGCAACGGTATGGGGGGCAACAGCCACCACCTTACCGGAAGTCGGGGCATGTATCGGCAACATCCGTCCGCGACCAAAGGTCAGCGGCTGGCCGCGAAGAACGCTATCGCCTTCTTTCACGCACAGTTCACCTTCCGCGCCGATATGCTGTTTTAGGGGCATAACGTAACGGGTCGCCAGCGGGATCTGGCGCAGCGGCGTGCCGTTAGACTGCGATTTCATCTCAGGCGGATGAATGCCGCCGTCGAAATCCCAGATCTTCTCTTTTCTGAAGGCAGAAAATAACTTAAGCATGTTGTTCCACAGGAATATTGCGAACCGGAATGGTCTGAAGGTCCCACTTCCAGCTTTCAGTAGTCGTTTCAACCGGGCGTAGTTCTATACACTGCGTCGGGCAGGGCGCCACGCAGAGATTACAGCCGGTGCACAGATCCGCCACAACGGTGTGCATCGCGCGCGTTGCGCCCACAATGGCGTCAACAGGACACGCCTGAATACATTTGGTGCAGCCAATGCAGTTGGCTTCGTCGATGACAGCAAGGGCACGAACGGGCTCCTGGGCCTGTTCATCGCCGTCGACAGGCTGGGGATCGACGTTCAGCAGGGCAGCTATTTTAAGCATGACCGCTTCGCCACCCGGTGCGCAGCGGTTGATCTTTTCGCCCTGCACGCCCACCGCCTCAGCGTAAGGGCGGCAGCCAGGGTAGCCGCACTGCCCGCACTGGCTCTGCGGTAAAAGTTCATCAATTTTTTCAACCACCGGATCGTCCTCCACCGCAAACCGGCGGGAGGCATAACCCAGAATGATGCCAAAGACGAGTCCCAGTACGCTGATGGACGCGATGGCAATCCAGATAGCACTCATTACAACTTCACCAGACCACTAAAGCCCATAAAGGCCAGAGACATTAAACCTGCGGTCACCAGAGCGATGGCGTTACCGCGAAACGGCGCGGGAATATCCGCCGCGGCCAGACGCTCGCGAATCGAGGCGAACAGGACCATAACAAAAGAGAAACCGACCGCCGCGGAAAAACCGTACAGCGCCGATTGCAGGAAATTATGCCCAAGGTTGATATTGAGCAGCGCCACGCCCAGCACCGCGCAGTTGGTGGTGATGAGAGGCAGGAAAATGCCCAGCAGGCGATACAGGGCAGGGCTGGTTTTCCGCACCACCATCTCGGTAAATTGCACCACAACCGCAATGACCAGAATAAAGGACAAGGTGCGCAGGTAGAGCATGTCGAGCGGGATCAGGATCCAGGTATCAATCAGCCATGCGCAAATGGAGGCCATCGTCATCACGAAGGTGGTCGCCAGCCCCATGCCCATTGCCGTCTCCAGCTTTTTGGAGACGCCCATAAACGGGCACAGGCCAAGGAACTTCACCAGTACGAAGTTATTAACCAGCACAGTTCCGACAAAGAGCAGTAAGTAATCGGTCATTATTTAGCCTGAAATAAAATAGCCGCCTATTATCGGATAAACGACAACAGGCCACAACAGGTTAACTGTAAGGTTATTACGGGTTGACAAAGGTCTTCTTAACGCGCGTCGAACGCTTGAAATAAGGGACCAGAAGCGCCGTCGCCAGTAGCGGAAACAGTAACTGGCGAACCGCCAGCGCGTCAGACACTGGCGAGAAAGCGAATGCTTTGACAGCCAGCAGCACGGAGACCAGCAGCCAGATAATGTAATGTTTTGGCACGTTTTTGCGGCGTTTGAAGAAGGCGATAGTCAGCCACAGCGTGTAGTACCACATCGCGATCGCGAAAACGAACGACACAAACCACGTTGCAATATTGAGCGCACTCTGGGACATCAGTGTCTGGATAGCATGAGGCGTAACCAGTGCGGTGGTGTATAGCAACAGCGCCAGCGAAGCGCTTAATAATGCCACCAGCAGCCATGCCAGCGGGGCGATTAACCAGCCCCCAATTCTCTCTCCAGGCAATGCGGTCATACGCTCTCCCATAGTCTGCGCGAAATGTTATACAGAAATTTGCAGGGCGGAGAGTATATAACATTTCACGCCGAAGGCTACTTTCTTATACAACGTAACGCCATACGGATTTAGGCACTTCCCCCACATTGAACAGACGACCGCCAGAGACCAGTTCGGCGCGACGATGGTCAGCAGCGCGGTACATATTGATGATGTCCTGATTATCCGACAGCGTGTAGTTCAGATGGTCAAACAGTTTTTCCAGGCTTTCAAGGGAATTGATCTTGCGAAATTTTAATAAATAGTCCTGAACTGTCATGTTAATAAGTTTCCATATAAAAGGGTAATACCCATAAAGGTAATGCGTTCGAATAATAAACGGATTAATAAAGACGTAAACTGTCCACTCGGGTAACGCGACGAAATTAGGAGTTTTCTTTGCGAAGATTCAGGCATCAGCAGATGCCTGGAAGAGAAGGGTAACCCCGTTCATTACGGCTGGCAATACGTTCCATGACGTAACGTGTCACGCTTTATGACGACACGGCTTACTTTTGTTGTGCGACAGTAACAGGCTCCGGCGGCTGGTAGTTATCGATATGGCTGGCGATGCCGAGCAATACGACTGAAACCCCAAGGACAATCCATCCCGCTAATTCAATGATTCGATTAATTATTGACGACATAATTTGTGTTTGTAATTTATCCATAAATACAGATTACAAATGTTACAGCGCCCTTTTCGCCAGAGCAAGCGCTTTGGGAACGATTCCCCGAACCCATATACACACTTTAATGCGAGGTAACAAAAAACGCTGTCGCAAGATGCTATTTTAACTCACAGGGCACATTATTAATCTGTGCGTTAAGCACAAGGCCAGTGATAAATAAGCGCACAGCGAGGGGGCAAACGATGAGTGAAAACATCCGCGTCGGTCTTATTGGCTACGGGTACGCAAGCAAAACCTTTCATGCACCGCTGGTTGCCGGCACGCCGGGAATGGAACTGGCGGCTATCACAAGCAGCGATGAGACTAAGGTCCGCGCCGACTGGCCAGCCGTGCCGGTGGTAACGGAGCCTAAGCATCTGTTTAACGATCCTAATATTGACCTTATTGTCATTCCTACTCCTAACGACACTCATTTCCCCCTGGCGAAAGCGGCGCTGGAGGCAGGGAAACATGTTGTTGTCGATAAGCCCTTCACCGTGACGTTGTCACAGGCGCGCGAGCTGGATGCGCTGGCGCGAAGTCTGGGTCGGTTATTATCGGTCTTTCACAATCGGCGCTGGGACAGCGATTTCCTGACGGTTAAGGCGCTGATAAACGAAGGTACGCTCGGCGAAATTGCCTTTTTTGAGTCGCATTTCGATCGTTATCGTCCGCAGGTGCGAGATCGCTGGCGCGAGCAGGCGGGACCGGGTAGCGGCATCTGGTATGACTTAGCGCCGCATCTTCTCGATCAGGCCGTTCATCTGTTTGGTTTGCCCGTGAGCATGACGGTCGATTTAGCGCAGCTCAGGCCGGGGGCGCAGACCACCGACTATTTCCATGCCATTTTGAGTTATCCGCAGCGGCGCATTGTGCTGCACGGGACAATGCTTGCGGCGGCGGAATCGGCCCGCTATATCATTCACGGGGCGCGCGGCAGCTATGTGAAGTTCGGCCTGGATCCGCAGGAAGAGCGCCTCAAAAATGGCGAACGCTTACCGCAGGAGGACTGGGGCTACGACATGCGCGACGGGGTGGTGACGCGTGCGGAGGGTGAGGTACTGGTTGAAGAGACGGTATTGACCCTGCCGGGGAACTATCCAGCGTATTACGCCGCCATTCGTGACGCGCTGAACGGTTCAGGTGAAAATCCGGTTCCCGCAAGCCAGGCAATCCAGATTATGGAGCTCATCGAGCTCGGGATCGAATCTGCCAAACATCGCGCAACGCTCTGTCTGGCATAAGTGCCAAACGCTTTCGTAGGCCGGGTAAGCGCAGCGCCACCCGGCAGTAAAGAGGACTACTGAGCAACTTTATCGCGCAGCGCCTGTTTCTCTTCAGGCGTCAGGAAGGCGATCTCCAGCCCGTTGATTTGCGCCTGACGGATCTGCTCGCGGCTCAGCCCGGCCTGTGGTGCGGCGATGTTGTATTCGTGAATAATATCCACGCCCTGAACCGCCGGATCGTCCGTGTTCAGCGAAGCCAGCACCCCGTGTTCGAGGAAGGTTTTCAGCGGGTGTTGCGCCAGCGACGCCACTGTACTGGTCTGAATATTGGAGGTCAGGCAGGATTCGATTCCAATACGTTGTTCGGCGAGGAAATCCATCAGCGCGCGATCTTCAATGGCTTTCACGCCATGACCTATACGTTCCGCACCCAGCTCACGAATGGCCTGCCAGATGCTTTCCGGCCCCGCGGCTTCCCCCGCATGAACGGTAATATGCCATCCTGCATCACGTGCGCGGTTGAAATGAGACAGGAACAGACTGCCCGGGAAGCCCAGCTCGTCACCGGCCAGGTCGATGGCGGTGATCTGGTCGCGATGCGCCAGTAATGCTTCCAGTTCCTGAAGACAGGCCGCTTCACCGAAGGTACGGCTCATAATGCCGATCAAACGCGCCTGAACGTCAAAGGTTTTGCAGCCTTCACGCACGCCTTCAATGACCGCTTCAACCACGCCCGCTACGGGGAGGTTGTGGGTCATCGCCATATAGCCTGGGGAGAAACGCAGTTCAACATAGTGCAGGCCGTTACGCGCGGCATCTTCGATGTTTTCAAAGGCGACACGGCGACAGGCATCGACCGAGGCCAGCATCTTCACGCCCCAGTCGAGCTTGCTCAGAAAACTCACCAGATCCGGTTCGTTCGACGTGACCTGAACATGCGGGATCAGGGTTTCAAGCGTTTCGGCAGGGAGGGTTAAATTGAACTGGCGACCAAGATCGAGAATGGTTTGGGCACGAATGTTTCCGTCGAGGTGGCGGTGAATATCAGTTAAAGGCAGGCGTGTATCAATCATGGTCGCACTCTTTGCTGGTTAAAGTGCGCCATATTATAAAAACAAAACGGGGTAAAAAGCTATTTGCGCAAGGGAATATTCCGTTGCGCAAATGATTTACAGCAGAGTGTTGATGCCGGCGATAAGGCGTTGAACGCCCTGTTCAAGCTTACTACGCGGACAGCCAGCGTTCAGACGCACATAGCCTTTACCTTCATCCCCATAGGTATATCCCGGCATGATGGCCACTTTTTGCTGATCAATCAGCACGTTTTGCAGCGTATTGTCATCAATGCCAAGCGGGCTGAGATCGATCCATGCCAGATAGGTGGCCTCGGGCGGTTGCCAGTTGAGTGTCGGAAATGCAGTATTCAGTTCGTCAGCAATGTAGCGCAGGTTTTCTTCGAGATAGGTCCGCAGCGCGTCCAGCCAGGGTTCTCCCTGTCGGTAGGCAGCAATGTGCGCGGTCAGCGCCAGCACGGAAGGGGAAGAGAGTCCGTCCCGACCTTTTAATGCATTCAGATAGGCGCTACGGCTGGCGTCATCGGCGATAAGCCCCCAGGCACCCGTCAGCGCCGGAATGTTGAAGCTTTTGGAACCCGAGGTCAGCAGCGCCCATTTACCGCGCGCAACCTCATTCCACGGGGTATGACGATGCGTGCCCCATACCATGTCCATATGAATTTCGTCGCTGATCACCGCTACGTCATAACGTTCACACAGGGCCGCCATTGTGGTCAGCTCTTCCCGCGTCCAGACTTTGCCGGTCGGGTTTTGCGGGCTACACAGCAGCAGCACCTTGTTTTCCGGTTTTGACAGCGCCGCTTCCAGCCCGGCCATATTGCCCTCCCAGCCATGCGCTGTTTTCTGCATCGGCACGGAAACAACGGTACGCTGGTTGCCTTCGATGGCTTTATAAAAGGCATCGTAAGCCGGGGTATGGACCACCACGCCGTCGCCAGGCGAGGACCAGAGGCGGATCAGCTCCGAGACCATATAAATGACCGACGGCCCATACACCACGGTTTCGGTATCAATCTGACTGTTAAAGCGTTGCCGGAACCAGTGCGCCACGGCGGCCAGAAATTCGTCATTTTTCCAGCGACTGTAGCCAAACACCCCGTGGTTTATTCGCTGGTGCAGCGCATCGGTAATGCAGGGGGCGGTGGCGAAATCCATATCAGAGATGGTGAAGGGCAGCAGGTCGGCAGCGCCAAAACGGTCAGCGACATAATCCCACTGGGTACACCAGGTGCCGTGTCGATCCACGACGGTTGAAAAATCAAACATGACGGTGCTCCGTAAAGTAAAACCCCCTCATGACGAGGGGGGCGAGGCATCAGGCTTCGACGGTTCGCATCAGGGTTGCCAGCTCATCCTTCACTGACTGTACCTGCGGGCCAATGACGACCTGCAAATTGTGTTGATTTAACTGTACCACGCCGATAGCCCGGTTAGCTTTAAGTGCGTTGGTATCCACTTTGGACATGTCCGCCACCGACAAACGCAGGCGGGTGATGCAGTTATCCAGAGAGGTAATGTTATCCGCACCGCCCAGCGCCGCCAGAATAGCCGGCGTGTTATATCCGGATTTCCCAACGGTACCAGCTACCGCCTGTTCAACGCTGGTGGCCGTATCGGTATCGCGGCCAGGCGTTTTCAGGTTAAAGCGGGTGATGGCGAAGCGGAAGATCCCGTAGTAAACCGCGAACCAGATGGCGGCCACAACCGGCACCAGATACCACTTGGTGGACAGACCGTGCAGGATACCGAAGACCACGAAGTCAATCACGTTACCGTCGGTGTTACCGATGGTCACACCGAGCACAGCCATCACGGTAAAGCCCAGGCCCGTCAGTACGGCGTGGATGAGGTACAGTACCGGCGCTACGAACAGGAACAGGAACTCGATAGGTTCTGTCGTACCGCCCACCACGCAGGCAATAACGCCGGAGATCAGCAGACCTTTAATTTTATGACGATTTTCCGGACGGGCACAGTGGTACATCGCCAGCGCTGCGCCCGGCAGGCCGCCGAGGAAGGCAGGCATTTTACCCTGAGAGAGGAAACGCGTCGCACTTTCAGAGAAGCCGTGAGTGGTCGGGCAGCTCAGCTGGGCCTGGAAGATGGTCAGCGCACCGCTAACGGAATGACCGCAAACGTCCATGGTACCGCCAGCTTCGGTAAAGCGGATTAGGGCAACCAGGATATGCTGTAAACCAAATGGCAGCAGCAGACGTTCACCCGTACCGAAAATCATCGGGCCAAAATCACCCGCGCCGTTGATAATGCGGCCGATACCGGTGATCCCCATGGCAAAAATCGGCCAAATCAGAGGGATGATCAGACCAAACAGACCCATCACAACCAGCGTAATGATTGGCACAAAGCGGGTCCCGCCGAAGAAGGCCAGCGCATCGGGCAGGCGGATGTTGTGGAAGCGCTCGTGCAGCATCCAGATAATCACCCCCGCGATCACGGCTCCAAGGATCCCGGTATCGATGGACTGAATACCAATCACGCTCTGAATGTTATTGGCTTTCAGTACCGCCGCGTCGGTCGTGGGCAGGATCCCTTTGGCAGTCAGCCAGAAGTTAACCGCAAGGTTCATGACCGCATAGCCAACGAAGCCCGCAAACGCCGCCACGCCTTTATTTTCGCGCGCCAGACCCAGAGGAATGGCGATACAGAACATTACCGGCAGGAAGCTAAAGGCAAAAGAGCCGACCTTGCTCATCCAGATGAATCATGATTGAAGTGATATTAATATGTTAAATCAGATAGTTAAGGTTATGCAGTTTTTCTATGGGGCATCAGTGGGGCATTTTGAGTAAATGATGCGTTCAAAATGCCCACCTGGTCATGGTTATTCTCGGTCATCCATTTACCGTAAACCGTGAATAGCATTTGCGCTGACGAATGGCCCATCTGGTGCGCAACGAAATTTGGGTTCGCTCCGGCGACCAGTGCCCAGCACGCATATGTGTTCCTGGTTTCATAAGACCGTCTTTGTCGGACGCCTGCACGACGCAGGGCAGTGCGCCAGGCTGAATTAATGGTTCCGGGGACGTAGCACATCGTCTTCTTACCGTTCATTGAAGTAATGGACGGCGAGAATATAAAGGTGCATTCATCGGTTCTCTTTTTTTTGTATTCCCGTAGGCTGACGCTTACCTTGTGGGATGCCATCATTCTGGTCAGTGGCATTTGCGCCTTGAGTGCATCAATTGCTGGCTGGGTCAGCTGTATTGTTCGAATCCCGGCGTTGGTTTTTGGCAGGGTGAAGTTTCCCTTCAGGGAATAGTTACGTGACACTGTAACAGTCCAGTTGACAGTATCCACATCCTCCCAGGATAACGCGCTTAGTTCGCCATGCCTGACGCCTGTATTTACCGCAAAGATAACCATATTCTGAAACTGTAGCGTTGGGCAGGCCGCAACCACTCTCTGATACTCATCAGAAGTAAGAGGATCTGGAATGGGTCTTTCTTTTGCGAGAGGGGTAATACCTGCCATCAGATCGGTTTTCAGGTAGCCACTTTTGAAAGCAAAGCTCAGCATCCCGCCAAGGCATGCCATATAGCTATTGACTGTAGGAACGCTTCTTCCCTTTTTGGGTGGATGATTTAGGCCATGTCTGGTCTTCTGCCAGCCGTTCAGTAGCTCCTTCCTGGCAATAAGGATATCTTCAGTGTTGAGGCTGCCGATATACCTGTGCTCACCAATTGTTTCGATAGTGGTTGTGAGGTGGCAATCGTAACGCCTCAACGTCCCGAGGCTAAGCTCCATCTCTTTAAGCCCAAGCCATTTCGATTTCAGTTCAAGTAGTGAGATTTGCTTTCTGACAGTGCTGAATTTCTCTGCGTTCGATGAATCAGGGAATTGCGAGGCATAATTGAAGGTGCCTGTCTTTATCGCAAAGCAGACTGAAGCCCGAAGTTCGCCTGCCATTTTCCTGTTTTTTGGCGTGTCAGGAACGCCGAGATTTTCCCTGACACGCTTCCCCTGATATATGAACCATATGCGTAACGATTCGCCATGAACCTCTACGCCTGTTGGGTATGCTGCCATAATCATTCCTCGTTTGATGTGCCAAAGGACATTTAAGCAGATATTCTCCGGCGTTTCGCTGGGCTTTGGTGCTCGATCCAGTGGTTTATCTCATCGCGGTTATACATGATTGGGCTGTTTTGCTTAGGTGCCATATCAGGAGCAACATGGCGATAATGCTTTCCCTCCATCCAGGTAGACCGGCGGGCATGCTGAATCATGTGCTTTGACATGCCGGTTGTCGCAGTTAAAAGTTCCTCTGTGACCCATTTATTCGGTACCAACTGAATAATGTCGCTCATGGTTTTCTCCAGGCAAAAAGAAGCCGCCCGTAGGCGGCAATAACATCAAGGGATGTGAGGCAGTGCTTTCGCACCCAATAGCCAGCTCATAACTGGCTATCAGTTGCGTCAGTCATCTTCATCTTCGTCCCAGCCCCCGTCGTAATATGGTGATGCGAGAAGTGGGTTTGTTGCGGAAAGTATTTCACCAGCGGCACCATGGCGTTGAAGTCGACGAAGCGCTTCGTATAGCTCGAAAGCCTCGGTTCGCTCATCACCTATATCTAGGGAGCACGCCACTTTGTGCGCCTCGGTGACCAGGGTTGATAGCTGGTTTCGGATGTCCTGAATGGTGCTCATAGTTCTCCTTACGCCGCGCGCTGGGCACGCAGCGATTTAATGTGCTCGCTCGTCTCAAGCTCGGCGCGTATCTGAGCCGCCTCACGGTGATCGAGGTGCTCAGGGTCGTTATTGGTGATTAGCAAATTCGCCAACCATTTTCTCCCTTGCCGACATCACAGCTTTCGCCGCGTCATCTTTATTTCTGAAAAATCCGAGCCGGGTTCGTTTGTAGTTAACGGTTATGTAAGCCTCCCATTTTCTTTGCTGGTTGCTCCAGCTAACGCCTTTGAACCCGCTACGGTTGTTTGAAGCAATGAATTTGTTGTGTCCATTCTGAGATGCGGTGGCGGCCCTCAGATTCATAATTCTGTTGTCTTTAATATCGCCGTTAATGTGGTCTACGATTTCCGGCATAAACCCATGCACATAGAAGAATGCCAGCCTGTGTGACGGATAACGTATGCCCAAAACCATTATCTTTTCGTATTCACCATCGACATGCTTCCCGGCAACTCTGCCCGGGTAAGTCCCGTTCCATGAATTGCACGATCTGTCTGTCTGAAAGAATCGCCTTTCGCGCATCTTCCATGTGAATATGCCCGTGTCTGGTGAGTAGTGGAGTAGCTGCTGGAGGAGGGCGTGTGTTATTGGTGTCTTTATTCTCATAAATCACCTTTACGTGTGCTGGTCAGCGTAAATCTGACCTCGTTGAATTAGCTGGAACATTTGGAAGCTCCTGCATTAAGAGGAAGGTAATCATTGCGGCGCGCAGGGGGTTCTTCTGGTAATCAGTACCGCACGTCCGATCCAGGTTTCGCGTATGGCACCAGGTAGTTTGTGGCTCTGTGCTGTTGTCACCGTCAAACTCGATGGAGATTCTGTGCTTGGCGATCAGCTGCCAGGCCACATCGGCGTCATTGCAAAAATCAAGGCGATGTCCGTTCTGGTGAGTAACGAAAACAGAGCCGTCTTTATTGCGCATTCCAGTTTCAGTACCTCGACCCCAGCACCACCCATCGCTTACATATTGGCGGTGGCTAACTTCCTGCGGATCGTCGGTGTAAAAGCCCGTGAGGATAAGTTGCTTTATTACCAACGCATTGATTTCATCGTCAGTTAGCATGGCGTAATCCATCACATCCCCCTCTGCTTATTCTTCAGTTCGATCAAGCCCTGGCACTCCGCGCACGTCTGGCAGCCGGGAACGGCAGCGCGCCGCTGCTCCGGTATTGGTTCCCCGCACTCTTCGCAATGCTCAGCTGATACAGCGTTGCGGTTTACTCGGTGAGCGGAAAGGGCAGCATTACGCTGAAGCTCTTCAATCTCTGCTGCGGTATCGATGATATCGGCCATGGTCAATGCTCCCGGAACTGTTGGTTAATTGGGTTGAAGGTGAACGCCAGTAATAAAAAAGGAGCCTTAAGCTCCTGGGTGATGAGTGCCTTCATGCGACACCACTTTCGCTTGCGTCAAGGTCATCAAAAAGGCTCCAGTAACGAGACCAATCAGGCTGTTTGTAATCTTCGATTTCTTCATCCCACTCGCCAAGAAATGGGTTTTCACATACCGAAGTGAGCCATAAACCAATAGCTGGGCACTCCGGGGAGCTTTCAAAAATTTCAGCAATGCGGGGCCAGTGGTTTACATATTTATCATCAGCCGGGAAATCAGTTAGGTATTTGCGGATGCAATCTGCTGCCAGCGAGTAATGTTCCTGCTTCACATACATGCGGTCGTATGTCATAGCGAGAACAGCGCGATGGTGATATGGAATATCAAGGCGGTTAGCCAAAGGCCAAAGACTATCTATTTTCATCATGTACTGATGGGCCGGAAGACCAAGATATTTCATCGCCATGTCGTTCCAGATGACAGGGCCACTTCCCCAGCCATTGCGGAGCTCTTCATCTTTTTCAGACTTTTCGCCCGGCCAAACTTTTATAACTGTTGAATAACTCACGATTCCACTCCGAAGCGGCGATTAAGCCGACCTGTGTATACGACGAATTCCAGGAGGCTAACTCCCAGAGCTTCAATTTTCTTGTGATGCTTGTTGATGATGGGAGGCACCGTTTCGTTCCAGTTTGGCTTTGGCTTCTTGCGCATGGCCTGCTGGATTTCCTCGGTGCAGCGGCGGCAAGCTGCGCGGATGGCGTTTTCATTTGCTGGTGTCATGCGGCCTCGCGGCGGGCGAGAAGTTTCGCCCCGAAAGCCATCAGCTCGTCCCGGTCCACAGTTGCGAAGTGGCAGTGTGTGCGCGGGTACGGTCGCCAGATGATGAGCATACTGCCTTTATTATTTCCGCTGACTGGCTTACCGGTGACTGGGTTTATAAATGCCAGCCGCCCGGCGGTGATGAAGCGAACCTCGCTGGCGGTCTGGATAGCCTCCTTAAACCAGCCAACCGAAGTGTCTGCCGGTACCAGCATGACCGTCCCGATCTGATTGGCGCTCTCGGTAGCGGCCTTCTTAACGAACGGCGTGATATTGCTGTATGGCGGGTTCAGCCAGACGTAGCCGGGAATGCTCAGGTAATCAGCCCATGGCGTTTCCAGCGTGTTCTGCTCGACGGTGATGAACTTCCTGCATAGCGTATTATGCCGCGCTGCGGCTGCATCCAGCTGGAAGCAGAACTCAGCATCAAGGGAAGCGAAGAGGGCTGGTGGTGTGCGCCAGAGGTCGCGCTGATCTGCTGGCGTGTTGCTGCCTGTGTAATCAGTCATGCCGCCTCCTGCCTTTCCCGATATTCCTCAGCGAGCCGCTGCGCCTTTAATGGATTGCTGACTACTTCACCCCATGGCATTAGCCAGCCGTTACCAATGAAGGGAAGGCACAGTGTGCCAACCCTGATGTCGTCGTGAGCGTGAGTCATAGGATGGACTCCATTTCGTCGATGTAGAGGCCTTGAGCAATCAGGCGGCTACGGCGGGCGGCACGTTCAATGCACTCCTGCCGTCTGCCTTCCTGCGATTGCTCTATGGCGCGCCGGGTGAACAGCCGTGATTTACCCTGTGGTGTTACGACCTTTGGCTTCGTGACCAGGTCGAATGTCCGGTCGCATATGCCGTCCTCGTTAAGCCATTTTTTCGACTCAACTATCTGCGCTATCTGTCCGGAGCCGCGGGTAATGCCGTTGGCGACCCGGTTAAATTCGATGAGTGTTACGCCAAACTTCTCGGCGATTTCGCTGCCCGTTACCGGGCGGCCGCGCGTCTGAATCATCCAGATAACGCGCTCACGGAGGCCAGAGAATTGCCCGGTTCGCCCGGGCCTGCGGTAGAAGGGTGTGCGTTTCATTTCCACTGCTCCCCGAATGTGAAGCCGATCTCCGCCAGGGCCTCGTCCATCTTCTCGATGAACTCCGGCACCATTTCGTTGAAATCGGTCATGTATTGCGGATCCCGCTCAACGACGACGTGGTGAATACCTTCGCGTTTCATGCGCGGGTCGTAGTTGGCAAAGAACCAGGCGTCTTTTCCGGTCACCCACATGCTGTACTGTACCTGGGCCATGTACGCAGACTTGATGGCTTCGAAACCGCCAAGTCGGAATTTCATGAAGTCGCGGGAGGTGAAAGGGCATTTAAGCTCAAGGCCGAATCCGTTACTGCACAGGCCGTCAGGGGAGCACGCGGTGCGCATGCTCTCGTCACGGAACAGGATCGGAGACTCCGTGACTTTCACGTCTGTGGTGAACTCGAAGAGGGTACGGGCGTCTTCCTCGTACTGCTTGCCCCAGGCCAGCGCCTTGGCGTTAACCTCTGGCGCGACGCCGGTGCATACCTCGGCGAGCAGCGTGTGGAAGTAGGACATCTTCATGTCTGTCCATTTCTTTCCCGATCTTGGCTTGGCAATGACGTTGTGTACTTCTGAGGCGGTGATGACGCCGAGGCGCAGCCGGTGCCACGCCTCATCGCCCTGTTGGATAGTGGTTACGTCAATACCGGTCCGGGTAAGGATAATTTCTGGTGTCATAGTTTTACCCTGTATACGTTCTGCTTATTTGAACGGGTGCCATCGTGAAACCATATCGCGCACCTGGTGACTTCTATCCATTTGCGCCGCTCAAGCTCGGCGATGAACCATGACACGCGAGACTTTGAGATGCCTAAAATCTTTGCCATGTCGCGAATGCTGTGTTTTCCGCTTCGCAACAGTGAAAGGAGGGAAGGTGTCATGCTGCCGCCTTTTGCCTGAGGAACCCGAGAGCCTTAACACCTTCCACTTCTGTTAGGTCGGCTGGCTGAGAGATAGGACGTTTGAAAATGCGTGAGCAGAGAGGGAGGAGATCGGCATCCCATGTCTTATCCAAGGAGACAAGCAGGTCGTTAATCTCTTTCTGCGTGGTTTCGCTAAGCGGCGTTATATCGCGCTCAGTCTGACGCTCTGCTGTAAAGTTGATACCTTCTTCGCCCTCGGTGTTAACGTGGTCTATGGCGGCGTCCAGGCGCTCACGGCGAGGCCAGTATTTTGCTGCCTGCTTCACGACCGTCTTGAGGATCATCTGCTCTTCATCGGTGACCCATGGACACTTCTTGCTATTGTCGGATTTGTACTTCTTCCACGCTTCTGAGCGGTCACGGATGGAGTAGATGGCATCGATGCGCATCGTATGGGTGAGGTAATCACCATCTTCAGTTTTTACCGTTACATACGCGCCTACGATGTCCCCGCGCTGTTCTTCAGTATCGAAGTCGTTGTAGATGTGGATTGGAGGCTTATCGAGCCCCTCGCGGCGGAACTGGTCGTTTCTGCGAACAATGGCCGACTGGCACCACTTAATGGCGCCAGACTGCTGCGCGATGTGCATCAGGCCCATGTAACTGATGTCGAGGCAAATAGCCCCTTTCCGCGGAACCAGGTAAGCCAGCTTCTGAGCTGGATTGAGCGAAATACCGATAGCCGCAACGTTGATTATTGCGTTCTGCGTGCTGGTCTGGTTCTGGAATGCGACTTTCGCGAGGTAGTCATTGTTCTGAAATAGCTGGATGGCGAACTGGCTTTCCTTCGCCCACACCATTCGCTCGTCTGTGGCCGCCTTAATGAAAAGCGGCTCCTGTTGTTTGACGAAATCAACAAGGGTTAAGCTCATGATCACTCCTTAGAACGGGCAGGGCGCTTGGCGCTGCCATTCTTCTTCGGCGCGGGCATACGCGCAGGCCGATATGTATTTGTTGTATGCCTCTTCGGCCTTTTCTCCGATAAGCGCAAACTGGGCTTCCTGGGGCAGGAACAAGCTGCTCATTTCCAGAGGTTTCGCAGGGAACATGGCGATCAGTTCCTTCGCCCGGTCGTCGATCCACTTCTCTTTCTCGTCGGTGAGCTGCTGCTCAACCCACCGCCGATCTTCGATGCGGTCGTAAGTGAGAAATGCGTTCATGGTTGCCTCAGTAATGAATTTTCGCGCAGGGGATCAGGTCATCTTTCAGAGCGGTAAGCACTTCGATAGCCTGTTCGCGGCTTAAGCTGGTGTGGTTGGTGAGCGCGTTAACGATGTTGGTGCCGACCGTCTTGCGGTGCTTCACATCAGCTTCGCGCTTTGCCTGTTCGTCGGCTTTGAGCTGCTCTTCAGCCAGACGAGCTTTCTCTTTCGCTTCAGCTTCACGCTTGATGCGATCTGCTTCTTCCTGCGCTTTGCGTTTTTCTTCTGCGATTGCGTCCTGCTTCTCACGCTCTGCACGGTCAGCATCTTCTTTGCGCTTACGCTCGGCGGCATCAGCGCGAGCTTTCTCATCAGCTTCGCGACGTGCTGCAGCTTCCAGATCTGCTTTATGCTTCTCTTCGGCTTCGCGCTTTGCTTTGTCAGCGGCTTCCTGCTTGATACGTTCTTCGTACTCACGCTGAGCCTGTTCCGCCTGGCGGCGCTGCTCTTCGCGGTCACGGTCGAAATCCTTGTTCATCAACAGAGCCATTTCGTGGTCTGCTTCGAACTTGGCCGCCAACTCCTGATCGAACTTGATGTTCATTTCCAGCGCTTCGGCGTGCAGCGCGTTCATGGCTTCTTCAGCCTTAATGCGTTCCTGCTCGGCTTCCCATTCGGTTAGAGGACGGCGCACTTCATCCTTAAGCGCGTCCAGCCGCTCACGCACAATGCGGCGGCTTTCGTCGATCTGCTTAGGCAGGGCTTTAAGCTCAGCAACCAGATCCTTACCGGCGTTGTCGATGTAAGTTTTGGAACGGGCAACCTTATGCGCCATGGATGCGATAGCGTCGCGGCCTTTGCGGGTCGACACATCCGGCACCAGGCTGCGAGCTTCTTTCTCGATCGCCTCAATGATCGGGTCGAGCTGCTCTTTGGTGGTGAATACCGCCATTGCGTTCTGTTTCTCAATGACGACTAAATCCGTTACTTCGCTCATGGTTTCTCCTGAAATTTGGATGTGCAGATGCCGCCCGCGTAATGCCAGGCAGATCGGTTGAATAGGTTGGTTGGTATCAGTGAACCATTGGCTCGCCGCGCTCATTCAGCAGCACAACAACGGAGTCACTTTTGATGATGGTTTTTTCGAAGATGTTGAAGGCGTACAGGCCCTTCTCAACGTTCGCAGAGGCGCGATAAGTTTTGCCGTGGTGTTGCAGCATTGTGCCCGGTAAAACCTCGCTACGTGGCACTGATGCGGTGCCGTAGTGCATTCCAATCATACCTTCACCTCAACCTGTTCCAGGAGGCCAGCGATATGCATCTGCCAGCGGTTCAGCACCAGTTTTTCACGCGGTGCCGATAGCGACGTCAGTTGCCACTCGTTATCGTTGAGCTTTTTGGCGGTGTACTGCTTGCCGTTGTGGGTGACTGTCATGATGCCTCCCGGGCGCGGAGCATTGCGTCAGCAAGCATGTATGAGTGCTTCGCAACTTCATCGGCATTGCCGGCAACAATAGGGTGAGTGCACGACTCCGGATAACTTGCCAGCCAGCCAGACAATGCTTTTGCATCGAAGTAATCGCGCAGCGTCATTCCCTCGATAGGATAATTGTGCTCACTACCTGCGACCGGAAATGCCGGGCCGCCGTTGTTGTTGGTCATAAATCCTCTTGGCCTTATCGCGGCGAACGGAACGGTTAATACAAGACTTCAACGCATTTATTCAGTGTTTCAATGGGCGGTGGATGGCCGCCGGTTGTCATAACTAAGCCGCCTCGGTGAAGCGACTGAGGTATAACTGCCCATGAATCGGCATGGGCGACCGGGCTTAAATCAGATTTATATGTCCCCACAACCCATCACCTGAAATGATGTGCCTCTGCGCTACTTGAACGCGTTAAGCTGGTTGAGATAGCGATCTGCTTGCTTTCTGAAGGTTCTCGCTGCGTTCTTGCGTTACGGCTAAGCCATACCGTTAGCAATAGGGACAGGATGAGCAGGCTTTGCATGTTCTTCCTGTTTGGAGCTGTAAGTTATTCCTCGATGTTGGTTTTCAGTCGTCACTGTTACCTGTTACATAACTCCTCCGATACGGTGCGCCGCGTCGAAAAGGGTGGCAGCGGCTAGCCAGGAACTTTCGAAATGCTTTGGTGATTGGATGGCCGGTGCTGATCTCCGGCTTGCTGAGTTCTCACTCAATCTCATGGTGTCGGCTATGCCGTCTTTACGCTTTCGCACCGTAGCGCATCAGCCTGCGCATTCATCCAATCCCAAAACATTCCAGTTAGTGCCGGGGTATTTATCCGCGCCCGGCGCGCGCTTTCCCGCTATTCCCCAACAGCAAGAAATCGCTTACTCTTTAATCTCCCCAACAGTAGAAAGGATATATTCATGCAAACCATGCGGACCGTGTGCCCTGACTGCGGAAGTGAGATGTTCAACCAGCCCGATGATTTTGACTTTGAGACAAATTTCACCGGCGTCAGTTGTGCTGACTGTGGTCGAGAAATCACTAAGGACGATGTTGTCAATCAGGCCACGGACACGGTCAAAAAACAGATCGACGACATGCTCAGGAATTCCCTGAAAGGAACTGGCTGGAAGTTCAAGTAACTTTAAAAGCTCCCCAAACTGAGTGAGAACCTCACTGGCGTCTACGTTAAGCAGTAGTGGCGCCGTTTTTTTATCTGCCATACACACTCCTCTCTTTGTTTACCGTCAGCCCCTCGCAAAGAGCTGTTGGCAAAGATTCCCCGATGTTCGGGAACTGAGCAGCAAACCATTCCGGTGCGGAGTCCTCTTCGTGTGCTATACCCGCCACGCGTTACACACCTGCCTCAATCCCATTGGGCGCCATTTCAATTTGCCAGGAGCGCTCCGGGTGATTTGCTGCTTGGCTGAATTCTTAATGAGCAGGCGACTTGCTGTCCGCCGCTGGCTAACTTCGCTCAGCTGTCGATGTTTCGTTTCGATGGGTTAAAAATACTAGCGGTATTAATATATAGCAATACCGCCAGTATTATTAAATCTTTGATTAATACTAAGCGTATGAATTAGATGTGATTTTATTTTTGTAAATACCAGTGCTACGCTTAAAAAAACAGCAGGAGGGATGTGCATGGTTCTGGATGAAGAGCGTATAAGCATGAAAATTCAGGCGATGGGGCGGGCGGTGATGGAATTGTCACTGGCTGATTTACCCATGACCCAGCAAAACATCATCGACAAGCTGAAGCAGTACCGGAAGGAAACAGGAAACGTGATAGGGAAGGGCGTGAACAGGGATGCGGATGAGATAGTGCGGAAAGGGCAATAAAAAAGCCCGCACGGGCGGGCAGGTAGTGTTGCGATAGTTATTGTTATCAGCTTCAGGCTGAATAGTTATCGGCAGAATGGCGGATAGCTTTATGGGGGGGCAATAAAAAACCCGGCGCGGTGGCCGGATTTGCTAAATTACTGACCTTTCTTAAGGTACAAGTTTAATAGGAAAAATATAGTTGGCATAGCAAGCGAGGCCAAGAGAACCCCGAGCATCCATACTTTTACATCTGCTATCTTGGTTTCCAAAGCGGAAAATTTAGCTTCAAAGTAGTCAACCGATGGTTTCTTAGATAGTGAAGCATCAAAATCCAGGCTCTTCTGTAAAAGTACAGCGGTGTCTCTTTTGGCGTCAGTAGAATCAGAAGATATTTTCCGGGTATCCTCTTTAATTCCTGCCATGCTGCTCTTGATGTGCGCAACTTCAGCTTCAAGAACTGCTAATCGCTTATCCATGTCGTCGCCTCCATCATCACTTGTTGTTTGAATGATCTCAGTATCATCCATCACAACCGATGTGACAATCCGTTTTTCTTTATCTGAAGCAGCAACAGAACAAGCTTTCATCAAGAGCGTTGCTTGGCTTGATGCTACAGAAGAAAATTCCAGCCCTACTGTAGATCCATTCTTATCAGAGTAAGCAATTACTAGCTTTCCCTCATCCAAAGATGATTGAGCTGCATTCATCAGCTTTTATTCCTCGAACATGCTTTTCAAGGACTGATAGAAATCGAAGGCCTTCTGTTTACTTAAAGTCACGGACGCAACCTTAGTGCGTTGCATTCCTGCCACTGCGATTTCGCCATTCATATGGCCGATGACTGGGGTGCTATTGAGAAAAACGAAGTTAAAAACTTCGTAGCCATTGTTATCCGTTCCGATGGTTACAACCCCATCAGCATTAGTTTCAATATAATTTTTGGACTCCAGTACATCATTGATATGTGTTAAGGCAACTTCTTGTTTATCGCTCACTTATGTTCTCCTGAACCAACAAAATAGGTAAAAATCTTTTCAAATTCATTAGATTAATTTGCATAAAATGCACAGGGAAAAGTTGGCTTACCAGCTATGCGTCGACCAGAACACCTTGCCGATCAGACCAGCCGCATCTTCGTCTCTACAGCAACACCGATAATTCGACAGTTACCATTCACCGCTACCAATGGCCACTGTGGATTTAAACCCTTCAGGTACTTCTGCGCACCGTCGATCACTAACTTCTTAAATGTTGCCTCGTTCGAATCGGATAGCTTTGCTATTACCAGACTGCCGTTGATTGCCTCGCGCCCAGTATCGAAGAGGACAAAGGTTCCTTCTGGGATGCTAAGACCCGCCGGTGCTGTCATTGAGTCACCATCTACCTGTAGCCAGAATGCCTCACCTTGAATGTGAGCATCTGATTCAAGCCAAAGGTCTATATCCTTTAGGGTGTACGGCTCAACCGCTTCACACCAGGCGCCCGCCTGAACTTTGCTAATCACCGGATATTTTGAGCCAGGTGAATAATGCCCTGCGAAAGAAGTATTTTCCGACGCCACCGAGCTCATATCAGAGATATCCTTCGCAAGTGACGGGCTGAAATCAGAGACACTAATCCCAAGAAGCCTCGCAAAGACCGATGCTACCGCTGTATTTAAAGCGTTCCTTCCATTGAGATAATGGCCAACGGCACCTTGGGATATGTCCAGCGCGTCCGCAATGGATTGCTGAGTAATACCCAGTTCTTTTTTCTTCGCTTCGTAAAGGGCTTTTAAACGCTTTGAATCAGCCACTTGAGCGGGGGTGAGGATCTTTTTCTTTTCCATTTTCAGATATTAATACCAAAACTCATATTTTAAAAATACCGCAGGTATTGCTTTATGTAATACTTCTGGTATTGTTTGTTTATGCACTCAAAGGAGCAACCATATGAAGATTTCTTTAGCTGAATTTGTTGGCGAAGTCGGGCAAGCCAAAGCAGCTGACGCTATCGGTGTACACCAGACGGCAATCAGCAAGGCAATTAGGGTTGGGCGTCAGATTTTTATAAACAGACTGCCAGACGGGAAAATTAAGGCTGAAGAGATTAAGCCTTTCCCGCACAGCAAAGCCCCGTAAGCACCGCGCTCTTTAACAATCTGTAACCCTATTAAACCGGCTGAGTAATCAGCCAATCATTAACTATTCAACGAAAGGGAAAGCAATGCATTCACTTGCGTATCAACACAATACCGGAATACACCCGGGAGCGATGATAAACCGCGCTCAACCTAAGGCGGCGCCAGACCACGAAAAGATCCGCGATGCGGTCCGGGCATGGTCGTCGGCGCTGGACAATCAGGACGTCGTTTCGGCGCTGATCATCAACGAATACCGGGAGCAGGGCGGGACCGCCATCAGCTTCCCGGAAGACATCAGCAGGGCGCGCCAAAAACTTTTTCGCTTTCTGGATAACCGTTTCGACTCTGAGCAGTACCGCGAGAACGTTCGCCAGTTGACGCCCGCAATCATGGCCGTGCTGCCTGTTGAGTATCGCACTCGCCTGATCGGTGCCGATTGCAAAATGTCTCGTCTGGCTGAAGCCGAGAAAGAACTCGCCGAGGCTAAACAGGCCGTGCTGCTGGACGCTCCAGAGCATCAGAAGCTGAAAGAGGTAAGCGAGGGTATAGCGTCGCTGTTCCGCCTCATGCCGGAGCAGGTGGGGCCGCTGATGACGATGGTTACGTCGATGCTGGGGGTCATGTGAGAGGCACCAGAAAAGAAAAAGCCCTTGAAGCGGTAACTTCAAAGGCCTTCCAAACACTGTGTTACGCCAAGTAACGGGAGTAAGTATGCCAGCAATAAACGAAAAGGCAAATCAGCACGCAACTCATAAATGCTCTTTCTGCGACAGAAGCAATATTGATAGCGACGTGAAAACCATAGTTGCCGGTCCAGGCGTTGCTATCTGCGATAACTGCATTCTGCTTTGTGTCGAAATTATCTTCAAGAAAGGCGGGGAGGCTGCTGATGAACTTAGCAATTAACAATATCTCACCAATCAGGCCTGATTTGCAGGTCGTGGAGCCGCGCGTGGCAGATCTTGATGATGGCTATACGCGTATTGCCAATGAACTTCTGGAGGCTGTCATGCTGGCAGGATTGTCTCAGCATCAGCTGCTGGTCTTCATGGCTGTAATGCGTAAAACATACGGTTTCAACAAAAAATCTGACTGGGTTAGTAACGATCAGTTATCTGCCCTTACCGGCATTCTTCCGCACAAATGCTCTGCTGCTAAAAGCTCGTTAGTGAAGCGTGGAGTATTTACCAAAATCGGGCGTTCTGTCGGCATTAACAAAACGGTTAGTGAATGGGTGAAATTACCCAAAACCGGTAATGAAAATAAACGTTACCTGAAAGAGGTAAATTTACCTGAATCAGGTAAGGAATGTTTACCCGAATCAGGTAACGACGCTTACCCAAATAAGGTAAACACAAAAGACAAACATACAAAAGACAATAAAGACAATATTAATAAACCCCCTAAATCCCCCAAACCGGCTTCGTTCGATCCGGCTGGTGTTGACCTTCCTGAATGGCTGTCAGTTTCAGTCTGGAAGTCATGGGTCGATTATCGTCGCGACCTGAAGAAACCGATTAAGTCTCAGCAGACGGTAACCCAGGCCATCAACCTGCTTGAGCGTTGCAAGTGCAGCGGATACCAGCCTGAAGAAATCATCAACCAGAGCATTGCGAACGGCTGGCAGGGTTTGTTTGAGCCAAAGATCGCCAAGCAGACGCCTCGCGCGCAGTCTCGCGTATCTGAGAACTTTGCTGGCAAAGACTACGGCCAGACTGAAATTCCTGCATGGGCGAGGGACTGATCATGACGCTGGATGAAAAAATCAATCAACTTGAGAAACGCATTACTGAGCTGAGCCAGCCGCCAGTTCAGCATGAAGATATCGAGCTAACTATCAGCACCGAGAACTGCGAAACGCATGGCCCCTTTGAATGCAGGACCAGGCATTTCTTAAACTCTGTCGTGAAAATTCCCCCGCGCCCAAGCTGCTGCCCTGAATGCCTCAAAGAGGAGTTAGGCCGCTTGCAGGCGGACAGAATTAGCATCAACGAAGCAGCCCGCAAAAGAAACATCGAGCGCCTGCTGGATGGACTGAGTATCCCGGCCAGGTTTGAATCCTGTTCACTGGAGAATTATGAACCGGTGAACGAAGAAGCGAAACGCGCCCTGAAGGTCTGTCAGGCATACGCCAGCCGATGGCCTGAGCGTTTGCAGAAGGGTGGCGGCCTGGTGATGTGTGGCAAGCCTGGAACCGGCAAGAACCACCTCGCATTGGCTATCGCCCGGCATGCAATCACCGAGCACCAAAGCTCAGCTGTGTTCACCACCGCGCTGAAAATTGCCAGGGAGTACAAGTCAACCTGGTCGAAGGGGTCAAGCCGTACTGAAGACGAAGTGATCCGTTACTTCACGAAGCCCGACCTGCTGATTATCGACGAGGTCGGCGTGCAGTTCGGAAGCGACGCCGAGAAGTTGATCATGTTCGAAATCATCAACACCCGTTATGAGCGGATGAAGCCAACTATCCTGATCAGCAACCAGACCCGGGAAGAATTGGCTGCATTCATCGGCGAACGCGTTCTAGATCGCATGAGCGATGGAGGCGGGTGCACTCTGTCATTCACGTGGGATTCTTACCGTTCTAAGGGGGAAGCATGACCATAACAATTCGTGGGCAGATTCTTGCAGCCCTGCGTAATAACCCGGGCCTGAATAGTGCTCGCATTGCCAGCATGATCGGCATGACCACCAAAAAGATTTCCGGCCCGTTAAGCACGTTGTTTGCAGACGGCCTGATCGAGTTCGAAGGTAAGCATGGCCAGCGGCTGTATCGTCTGACGAGCTACGGAATGAAATACGCACCGGAAACCATACCGGCCATGCCGAAGGGTAATTCGAAGCTGGTGCAGCGCACAGAGACAAACGTGATCTGCCAGGAGTGCCGCAACAGTCCGGCGATGAGAAGGGTATTGATGGTTTGGGGGAGGGTAGGGGTATGAAAATTTACATCGCAGGACCAATGACGGGTTACGAAAACTACAACCGTCCGATGTTTAACGCAGTAGCACAGCAGATGTTATCAGGTGGTCATGTGGCATTAAATCCGGCCACGCTCCCGGATGGTTTATCTCAGCGTGAGTATATGGACATCTGCCTGGCGATGCTTCGCTGTGCCGACGCCATTCACATGCTGCATGGGTGGCAAGAGTCGGAAGGTGCTGTCGCTGAGCATGCCATGGCTAAAAAGCTGGGAATTAAAATTTCTTACCAATTTGAAGGAGCCGCCCAATGAGCAACATCGACAAACTTATGGAAAAGCTGAAATCGGCTGCGCTAAAGCTTAACTGCGAGCAATGGCAAACACGCAATGGCTTTAGCGGCGTTGAGGTGATTGTTAAGGGCAGTGTGGTAAAGGGGCATGGTTGTGTGAGTTATCAGCCGGTCGCTTCTGAACTGGTTGATACCAAAACGGCAAAGGCAATCGCTTTATTTTGTCCGGCCAACATTTTGGCGCTGCTGGATGAGCTGGAAGCCAAAGATGCTCAAATAGCGAATCTTACCGCCGAACGCGATGCTCTTCGTGAAGGCGAGATGGGTGACGCGAAGCACAGTAATACCCGTGCTGCGGCCGATATCTATTTCCAGTTGGTCGAGGAGTGCGAAATACCTGCTGGCGGATCACTGGTTGAGTATGTAAGCGAACTGCGTGAACGTGCCGCAGCCGATAAAGGAGCAGCATCATGATCACCTTCACCAAAGAACAGCTTATCGCTTCTGCGCACGCGCGTATTGAGTTTGCAGAGATGATGCTGGCTGGAGAGTTAGAGCCCCTCAAAGAGCGCACATGGTCAATTGAACTGGAGCTGGCGCGTATCGCGCTGGCATCGCTCGAAGCGAAGCCTGTGTCAGTCAACGACGATATGACTTATGCATTCCATCATGCGATATCAGATTCATCATTAGGCTCTGACGAAGTTGAAGAAATTAAGACTGGGTTGCGTGCTGCATTCGCTAATGTCACCGCCCCGCCAGCGCCGGCATCTGTTCCTGAATGGACAAACGAGCAGTGCCTGGAGTTCCTGTCGATCGCTTTCCGGCATGCGGAAATTAAGGGCGACCTTGAGCTTGATGATATCCGCCTGGGTGTGAAGATGGTCAATGGTAGCCGCGCCGCCATGCTTCAGGGTGCCGATCGACCACAAAACGAACCGCAAAATATTCCGGAAAATATTCCAGCCACACAGTTTAAGCCGGTAGCAGACCTGTACGGCCTAACCTCGCCAACCGGCGGTGAAACATCGTTCACTTTCGATGCTGTTGAAGCTCGCGATTTTATTGATGGCGGGTGGTCATGTCAGGAGTACGTGGAACTTGGACGCTATCAGGAAGCGCTAACGGACCATTCCGAGGATAAGCTCGCTATGGTTGACCATTCCGGTGACTCCAACAATATGGTTGAACCTGTAACGACGGCTTGCAAGTTGCGCGATGCGGTGGATACCATTCGCAACTCCGGCATAGCAATTGACGGTGAGAAGATTCTGGCTGAGCGCGATGCTCTCAACTCTCCGGTGATTCCGGATGGTTGGGTTATGGTGCCAGAGGAGCCTACTCATGAAATGCTTGAGGCTGGTGATGAACAATTCGGAACTTACGATGTCTATCGCAGGATGATTGAAGCAGCGCCGAAGTTAGAGTGATTCTTGATAATCATTTTTCAAAAGTGATGTTATAATCATGTCATCGGAACCTGAACAACTCCGGTGACTTCTGCGCATTTAAGGGGACTTAAATGCGACCACAATATGAACTCCTCACCTTGTCACAGATGCAGAAATGCACCTGCGATTTTCTGCATTCTGCGTTACCTCTAGGAGGTGGCGTATGAAGCAGCACTACTGCATCGTCAACGATACCGTTAAAGACAACCTCATCGCGTACATTCGCACCCTGCCGGTAAACCCTCGCGCGCCGATGGTGGTCGAGGCCCGGGAAGAGACCCGCACCGACAAGCAAAACCGTCTGATGTGGCCGTTGCTGAAAGACCTGTCTGACCAGGTGGTTTGGTACGGCGAAAAGCTGACCCGCGAAGAGTGGAAGGACCTCATCACCGTTCTGGTGAACCAGACCCAGGATCAGGAGCAGAAATCCGCGCCGGGCATCAACGGCGGCCGCGTTTATTTCGGCGTCCGCACATCCAGATCCAGCAAGCGTTACATGGTCGATGTCATCGAGGCGATTTACTGGTTCGGCACCGAACGCGGTGTGAAGTTCTCCGAAGCATCCAGTAAGCGCATTGCCTGGGCGCAAGAGTGGAGGTCTTCCCGTGGGTAATCCTCTCGCACGCGTCATCACAAATCACATCTTCAACGTTCCGGCGCGCCGCAAGCGCAAGCCCGCGGTTAAGCCGTCCGACATCCCGACCTTGAAAGGCTACACCGCCCGCCTGGTGGATCAGAAATGGCTGCGTCTCGCGGCGAGGAGGGCGCATGGCTAAGTTACCGCGCCGCAAGTGCGCCCATAAAGCTTGTCGCCAGTGGTTCCACCCGGTCCGCGACGGGCAGGTGGTTTGCTCATTCGAATGCGCCAGCGCGATCGGCAAAGAACAGACCGCAAAAGCCCGTGAAGCTGCTAAGCAGAAGGAAGCGCAGCGTCAGCGCACCGAAGAGAAGGCAGGTCGCCAACGGCGCGCTGCGCGGCGTAATGAGCTGAAGCCGATCCGTCACTGGGTGCAGATGACTCAGCGCGCCTTCAACGACTGGCGGCGCGAAATGCTGCTGGCCGCCGGGCATGGTTGCATCTCCTGCGGTACCAAGACCGCCTTCGCCTGGCATGCCGGGCATTACCGCACCACGGCCGCCGCTCCACAGCTTCGCTTTAACCCGGACAATATCTGGCTCCAGTGCTCCGCCTGCAACGTTCACAAATCCGGAAACATTGAGGCATACCGCGCCGCCCTGGTCGAACTGATCGGCGAAGAGCGCGTGCTGGCGCTGGAATCCAACAACGAAACCCACAGATACACCCGTGAAGAGCTGAACGGCATCCGCGCCCAGGCCCGGGCAGACCTTCGCGCACTGAAACAGCAGGAGGCAGCATGAGCACAGAAACCGAAATAGAACTGGGCAAGGTTGTCGCGTTCCCGACGAAGAATAACGACCTACAGGACGGGCTGGTTATTCAGCGCGAAGGGCAGAAGGTTATGTGCCTGCACTCCACTGTTTGGGTGAACGAAAAAGACCGGACCTTGCGCTGCCGGAAGTGCGAAACGCTGATCGAGCCTTTTGACTTCCTTATGACGCTCTGCGACCAGGAGTCTCGCTACATGGAGAACGTGAAATATCTCCGCCGGGAAGAAAAGCAGCGCCGTCAGAATATCGAGAAGCTCATTCAGATTGAGAAGAACGCCAAGTCACGCATTCGCCGCGCCGGGGATAAGTCACCACTTCCTCTCTGGCAGAACGAGAGGGTGGATGAATGACACGTGACCAGATTATCCGGTACCAGGCAGAAAGCGTTAATCGCGCCAGCATGCCGCCAGTAGCAAAGCACAGCCAGACCAAAACCAACCAGCCGCATAAGGAAGCCGCATGAACAGTCAGCAACTGGAATACGTACGTCAGCAGCTCATTGTGGCGACCGCAGACCTCAGCGGGGCGACGAAAGGGCAGTTGGTAGCTTTCGCCGAGAATGCGCAATTCACCGCTACGGCGCGCAGCAGGGGCCGGAAAAAGGTATTCGACAAGGATAAGCAGCGCATGGTCAACCCGGAAGGCCCGGCGATGAGCGGTAGCCAGTCCCGCGCCAAAGGGTCATCTATCGCGCTGGTTGGGCCGGTGGAGTTCGTGACAGCATCGTGGCGCCGCGCTGTCCTGTCTCTGGAAGACCACCAGAAAGCGTGGCTGCTGTGGAACTACAGCGAGAACATCCGCTTCGAGCACCAGGTGGCGATCACTCAGTGGGCGTGGGCAGAATTCACGTCGCAGCTCGGCCCGAAGAAGGTGGCCGGCAAGACGATGGAGCGCCTGAAGAAGCTGATATGGCTGGCCGCGCAGGACGTCAAAGCGGAGTTGGCTGGGCGTGAGCCCTACGAATATCAGGCGCTGGCGTCACTGGTTGGCGTAACGCCGAAGAACTGGTCAGAGACGTTTACGGACCGCTGGGTAGAGATGCGCCGCATCTTCCTGCGCCTGGACAGTGGAGCTTTGTTGCAGGTTACGCGATCACGTTCACAACAAAAGGCGACAAATTTAGACTCAAGTCTTGCAAAACTGGATTGAAACGCATATATTTCATGTAAATCTGATATCGTCGCCATAGCTTCGTAGGTCGACAAAAAATTAAGAGCCTCGCCATCGTGCGGGGCTTTATTTTACATCCGAGAATTTTGCCCAAAGGTATTCCTTGAGGCGAGCGTTTCGGGTTGGGTGCGCCAAAGGAGCCATCGTAGGCCAGACCTCTTTGAGGGCGGCAGTGTCGCGAGAGCTGCAAACCGATGACCGCCGGGAAAGTCCGGCACCAGAAAGAATGACAGAGCCCGAGGTTTACACCTTGGGCTTTTTTATTTGCGGTACGCCGCACATAGAACCCACTACCTGGGACCCTTCGGCCAGAGAGCCGACACTGCCTTACCCTCATCTTCCCGGCCTGTCGCCGGGTTTTTTATTCCAGGCCCCGGGAACCATCCTCGACAAGCCTTGTTGTTAAAACGTCCCGAGGGCCTGACCTAATCAACCAGCACCAAGCAGGTGCGAACATGAAGAAAACCACTATGCAAGACAGACCAGATACCTGGGCGGTGATGCTTGCGTGGCTTGTAAACCACAAAAACGAAGCTGGCTATTCGGTACTGGCTTTTGTCATGTCGATACTCGCTACCTCGCGCGGCGCGAAATCAAAGTGGAAAGACCGGATCGCCGGCGCAACGATGTGCGGGATCCTTTGCTTCTTCGCTCAGCCGACACTCACGGCTATATGGGCAATCTTCAACTGGAATTTCCCCCCTGAACTTTGCTGGCCGATCTCGGCTGGCGTCGGGTATGTGGGGGTGGATTCGCTTTTTGCCTATGCGCGCCGTCGCCTTGGACTGAATGAACCGGGAGACAAAGCAAATGCTGACCCTCAGTAAATTCCAGCAAGCTACGGGCACCAGTGCAGCACTGGCCGGGAAGTGGTTTCCTGTCGTGCTGGCAGCAATGCAGAAGTACGACATAAGCACACCGTTAAGGCAGGCGCACTTCCTCGCACAGGTGGGGCATGAATCATCTGGCTTCGTTTATGTGGAAGAGAGCCTGAATTACCGATATGGCGCGTTGCTGGCGATGTTCGGCAATCGAATTAGCCAGGAAGACGCTTTCAAATATGGCCGTGTTGACTCGGGCCAGAATGCTCATCCGGCCGACCAGAAAATGATTGGCAGCATCATCTACGCCAACCGGAACGGGAACGGCGATCGCAACAGTGGTGATGGATATCGTTACCGCGGGCGCGGCCTGATTCAGGTGACGGGGAAAGCGAATTACGCCGCGTTGGTTAAGCAGCTTGGCGTTGATATCGTAAAGAGCCCGGAACTACTCACTCAGCCTCAATATGCTGCTGAATCCGCAGCTGCCTGGTGGGGCAATCACGGACTTAACGCTATCGCTGACTCAGATGATGTTAGCCGCATCACCAGAATCATCAACGGTGGTACCAACGGACTGGAGGACAGGAAAGCCCGCTTGACTAAAGCTAAGGGGGTTTTATGTTCGGGTTAATCAGTTTATTCCGCATTTTCAAAAATAATGCGCACATTCTCATTCCTTGCGCGTTCATCATCCTTGTCGCCATTTGCCTGTGGGGGCTTAATGCCCGCAACCAACAGTTGACGGCAACGAACGACAGGCTGACACAGCTTAACGACAGCAAGGATGTGCAGATCAACGACCTGAGGGCTAAAAATGACGATCTGGCGGGGAGCGTTAAAGAACTTGCTGGCGCCGTTAACAGGCAAAACGTGGTCATGTCTGAAGTCGCAGAACAACGGGCTGAGTCGGCCAAGCAGAACCGAATGCTCCAGAGCGAGATTAAGCGCTACCTGGCGGCAGATAAGTGCGCCGCTGCTCCTGTTCCTGATGCCGCTGTTGAGCGGTTGCGTGCAGCAGCAGAAGCCGCCCGTGGAATACCGAGTAATAAAGCAGCCGGCCCTGAAACTTCCGGCGGAGCTGACGTCGCGCCTTGATGTGCCGGATCTTCCAGACAATCCCTCATACGGTGACAGTGTTTCGATGAACGCGACGCTTTACGGTATCGTCGGGCAGTGCAACATCGACCGGGCAGCAATTCGCAAAATTGAGAAAGGGCGAAGTGATGAAAACCAACCAGTGCAGTGAAGGTTTCGACAACCCATCCAGGTTCCGCGAGGAATGGGATAAGCAGACCCAGGGGAAATAGAGCCTCATCCCTGAGGTTCTGACACAGTCTCTCCTCTGGACTTTAACCGTAGCAGAATCACAGAGCCTCGTATTAGCGGGGCTTTTTTGTATCCGCATTTCACCGCGCACCGCAGCGCATTCAAACCACGTCGAACCAAACCCTTTGAAATGAGCCTTTGAGGAAGTCAGTTAGTGCTGGCGAGCCTCGACGGGCTGATTTCCTATGCGGCAAAGGTTCATCTCAAAGAAAGGTAAACGCTATGAATAATCCGTCAGTTATTCCGGCCTTCGACTTCCGCGAAATGGTCACGACCCTCGACAACAAGATAATCACCACATCACTCAAGGTGGCGGATTACTTTGGCAAGCGACACAAAGACGTTTTGCGTGCCATACGTAACCTGAAATGCTCCGATGACTTCACCCAGCGCAATTTTGCGCCCATTGATTTCATTGATAAAAATGGCGATGTTCAGCCTATGTATAACATCACCCGCGACGGATGCATGATGCTCGTGATGGGGTTCACTGGCAAAACAGCTGCCGCAGTAAAGGAGTGTTACATCAATGCCTTTAACTGGATGGCCGAGCAGCTAAACCGACGCATGGCGATGGGTGAAGAAATGCAGCACCGCTACGCCATCAAAGAAACGCGCTCAAAGTTGAAGGGCACGATCGGCAGCCGGTTGATGAACGAGCGGAAGAAAGAAAAGCGAGTTCTGGAACTCGAGCATGAGCACATCATGCAGGTGACGCAACCAGAACTTTTGGCTGGTAACTATTTTAAATCGTAAATGGAATAGTTAAATGGTGTAACATTATCTCTCTTGATAAGGAGGGTTAATGTCCGGATCACTATCAACCTCAGTTATATCCTTCCCATGGCGAGATATTATTACGCCAATCGTAGGGCTTGTTGGTGCATTTGGCGGGGCGCTTCTTGCCAATCATTTCGCCGATGAAAGATGGCAGAAACAAGTCCAATATGAGGCGAGTAAGGAATCTTCGAAAGTTGTCAGGGATAAAGGTGAGGAGTTATACACTCTCTGCTGTCGCTGGGAGAAGATGCTGTTTCTGATCCAAATGGCTCAGATAAGGTATATCAAGAGCCAGCGTGAGTGGGATGGATTCAATGATTACATCAATACTATATCGCTCGGCCCTGGAGTTTTTGATCGTTTAGAATCCTTGTTGCACATCTATTTTTATGAGCTTACCCCGCGCATTGGATTGATTCAGTCTGAGATGAAAAAATGCAATGAACTCTACGAAAATTACCGTAGGGGTTTAATCACCGATGTCGAAGAAAGCTCAAGGATTATTAACCAGTCCTCAATAGATTTAGAAGAGCATATGCTAATCATGAAAGAACACATTAGAAATAAGCTGAAGATTTGATTTAACCGCCTCCGGGCGGTTTTTTATTGCCATCACCATAGGTAGCCCCATCGTAATGACAATATCCCCTATAGCGGAAAATCAATTAAATATCCCGATAAGCGGATAAAGAGGCTCTCAATGTCCGACATCTACCAAATCACTCTGACCACTCAAACAAGCGAAACCTTCAGAGGCAAGATGACTCGTAGCCAGCCCGAACTGGTTAACGGCTTCATTGGTGTGGCAAAGAAAGATGGCGCTTGGGCATACCTCGCGCCGGATGACGTATTTAGGATGGAGTATGTGCCGAAATCGCTATAATTTTCGCAGCATTATACAGCGTAAACTGCAAAAACAGCGATTACCGCTGAAATAACCTTTAAAGCATACGTTATGCAGTCCTTGAGCAACTCATTGGTAAAGGATGCGCTTTCAATGGCTGTTTGAATCACAACATAAGCGGCTGCAACCTCAGCAAATACCAACGCCGTATTATCTTGATCGTAACAATACGCACGCACGAAAGCGAAAATTGCTAATGGTAATGCTGTGAAAAGAATGAACCAATTTTTGCACTTAGACGATGCTCCTAAAGCAGACATATTTCTTCCTTAATGAGTAAATATATGGCACTCACCGACAAACAAGATATGTTCTGTCGCGAGTACCTCATCGATTTAAACGCCACGCAAGCGGCTATTCGGGCGGGGTACAGCGCAAAGACAGCTAACCGCACCGCGTCCGAAAACCTGTCAAAACCTGACATCCAGTCCAGAATTGCCGAACTTAAAGCCCAACGCAATGATCTGGTTGGCATAAATGCGACATACGTCCTAAATCGTCTCGTTGAGATAGACCAGATGGACGTGCTCGACATCCTCAAAGACGACATGAGTCTGAAGCCAGTAAGCGAGTGGCCTTTATCCTGGCGAAGATATTTGAGCGGCTTCGATGTGGCTGAGATGTTTGAAGGCCGTGGGGAGGAGCGTGAGATGGTCGGGCTTCTCAAGAAAATTAAGTGGCCGGATAAAGTCAAAAACCTCGAATTGCTCGGGAAGCACATAGATGTGATGGCTTTCAAAGAGCAGGCCACTCATGAGCATACAGGCAAGAACGGTGGGCCAATCGAAATGGCTACGCTGACTAAAGAAGAGTACAAGGCTGCCCGGCGGGAGATGTTGGAGGATGACGACTGCTGAGCAAAAGGCTTACGCCCGTAAGATTGAATGTGAAGAGGACGGGCTTTATTACGCTCGCTACTTCTTCAAGCAGCGCACCGGCGGCAAGATGATTGTCGCGCCTCACCACAAGGTGATTCAGCAAACGCTGGATCGCGTTATTGATGGTGAGATTCAGCGCCTGATCATCAACGTCCCGCCTGGGTACACGAAAACGGAACTGGCGACCATCAATATGATGGGCCGAGGGCTGGCGCTTAATTGCCGGGCCCGCTTTATGCACCTGTCCTATTCGCATAACCTGGCGCTGCTGAACTCATCCACTGCGCGCGGCATGATTAAGTCGCAGGCGTACCAGTCGATGTGGCCGATGTCGCTGCGCGATGACGCTGACAGTAAGGCGATGTGGTGGACCGAGCACGGCGGCGGCGTTTATGCTTCGTCAGCTGCGGGACAGGTTACCGGCTTTCGTGCCGGACACATGGAACCGGGCTGGCAGGGCGCGCTGATTATCGATGACCCGGTTAAGCCAGATGACGCTTACTCAGAGATCGTCCGCGACGGGGTAAACAACCGCTTTAACGAGACAATTAAATCACGACTTGCGATCGAGACGACGCCGATGATTGTCATCATGCAGCGAATCCATTACCACGACCTGAGCGGCTATCTGCTGAGAGGTGGGAGTGGTGAGAAATGGCATCACCTGAATCTGCCTGTGATTATCGACAATAGTCAGCCATACGCTGCTCAGTACCCTGAAAACACCCACGCCATACCGATTGACCACGGACTGCCTGATGGCTGGCTGTGGCCGTTCAAGCACAATGAATCGCACCGCGTATCGCTGTTCTCTCACAGACGCACTGCCGAAGCGCAGTATATGCAGAAGCCTCGCAGGTTTAATGCAGAAGGCGCTCTGTGGACAGAGGCGATGATCAGCGCGGCTCGCGAACTGCAAATTCATCACGATAAGGTTCGCACTGTCGTAGCCATTGACCCGCAGGCAACAAACAGCGACGAAAGCGATGAAACAGGTATTGTCGCTGCCAGCTCATATGGTGCTGGTGATAAAAAGCAGTTCTCTGTGGATGGCGATTACAGCGGTAAATATTCACCTGCTGGATGGGCCAAGAAAGCCATATCGGCTTATGAGCAACACGAAGCTGACGCGATAGTTATTGAGACGAACCAGGGCGGAGATATGGCGGAGGAGACACTCCGCAACGCCGGGTTCAAAGGTCGCATCATTCGTGTCCATGCCAGCAAAGGTAAGTATGCCCGCGCGGAGCCGATATCGGCGCTCTACGAACAGGGGCGAGTGGCAAATCACGGCAATCTCTACGTGTTGGAGAACCAGCTGATGGAATACATCCCCGCCACCGCGAAGAAATCACCTGACCGCCTCGATGCGATGGTTTACGCACTTACTGAACTGAATGGATCGCAACCTGTGGGGATGATGATTCCGAAACGCCTTCGCTAACCAAACGGACAAACCATGACTGACCAATTAACTCTCGCCGTCAACCATGCGTTGAACGATGCGCGGATGGCGCGCGCCCGTATGGGGCTGTTGGCACCAACGATGGGTCTGGACAATAAGCGTCATTCCGCATGGTGCGAATATGGCTTCCCTGAGCAGGTAACCTACGAAAACCTCTACGCCCTGTACCGGCGCGGCGGTATTGCCCACGGCGCCGTAGAGAAGCTTGTAGGCAAGTGCTGGCAGACGAACCCGGAAATCATCGAGGGTGACGATGCAGACGAGAGCGAAAATGAAACCACCTGGGAGAAGAAGTCCAAGCAGGTATTCACTAACAGGCTCTGGCGAGCATTTGCTGATGCAGACCGCAGGCGCCTTGTAGGGCGCTATGCAGGAATCCTGCTGCACATTCGTGATGGTAAAGACTGGAATCTACCAGCCATCAAAGGAAGAGGGCTGCAGAAGGTTTCCGTGGCATGGGCCGGATCGCTCACGGTGAGTGAATGGGACACTGGCATTAACTCGAAAACGTACGGCCAGCCTAAAATGTGGCAGTACGCAGAACGCTTGCCGAATGGTTCAAGTCGCCGCGTCAATATCCACCCTGATCGCGTTTTCATCCTTGGTGATTACTCAGACGATGCTATTGGCTTCCTTGAGCCAGCATATAACGCCTTTGTGAGCCTGGAGAAGGTAGAGGGCGGTTCAGGTGAGTCATTCCTGAAGAACGCCGCTCGCCAGCTTAATGTCAATTTTGAGAAGGAAATCGACTTCAACAATCTTGCGTCTCTATATGGCGTGAGCATTGACGAGCTGCAGGATAAGTTTAACGACGTTGCCGGGGAAATGAACCGTGGTAACGATGTTCTGATGACAACCCAGGGGGCCACAGTCACACCGCTGGTCACTGCCGTTGCTGATCCGTCAGCGACCTATAACGTAAACCTGCAGACCGCCGCCGCCGGAGTTGATATCCCGACGCGCATACTGGTTGGTAACCAGCAGGCTGAGCGCTCCAGTACCGAAGACCAGAAATATTTCAATGCCCGCTGTCAGTCTCGCAGGGGGGAATTGTCCTTCGAAATAGAGGACTTCTGCGACAAGCTCATTGAGCTACAGGTTATTGATGCAGTGGTCCAGAAGGCAGTCATCTGGGATGACCTGAGCGCGCAAAGCGACTCCGAGAAACTTGATGCAGCCCTTAAGATGGCGCAGATCAACAGTGCTTCAATCGCTACTGGCGAGCAGCCATTTACGGGGGAAGAAATCCGTACAGTGGCTGGGTATGAGGGATCTCCTGAGCCACTTCCAGAGGTAGATGATGACGAAGAAGAAAGCGAAGTCACCGATACTACCCAGCAACCTTAAAGATCCAACAGGCGCCGACCGCCTTGAGCGCGGAGCAATGAGTGAGTTCGCCAGGCGAATGAAGCGCATTGGTAAGGCCTACAACGATATTCTCGACCGCATCCCTGTATCACCATCAGTAAACCAGCGCTACACCTTCGACCTTGATTCCACTCAGCTATCAATGCTCCTCAGCAATGCTTCATTGCTGGTTGATGAGATTTTGGGCGCAGATAACGAGACTGGGTTCTGGTTCTGGGCTGATTACGTCAACCCGGCGTATCAGCGCGGGACGGCGCAGGAGTTCGCCAACCTGTCCCAGCAGTCTGCTTTATACGCAGCGGGACAGGAAAGTGTATCGGCAATCCTCCTTAGCGAGCCGTATCGCCGCAGGCTGATTCTGGTTCGCGCTCGTGTCTTTGAGGAAATGAAGAATCTCAGCGCCGATGTGAAGGCAGATATGGCGCGGATACTAACCGATGGGCTTGGTCGCGGACAGAACCCACTGGAAATAGCGAAACGCATCACTGAGCAGACGGGAATTGAGTCTCGTCGGGCTAATCGTATTGCCCGGACGGAGATTACCACTGCGCTGCGCCGTGGGCGCCTGGACGAGGACGACGAAGCCAGGGAGCAATATGGCATCCGTACAAAGCAGATGCACATTTCAGCACTCAGTCCGACGACCCGTAGCACGCATGCCGCGCGCCACGCCCACCTGTACACCGCAGAAGAACAGCGGGAGTGGTGGGCTAAGGACGCAAACAGTGTGAACTGCAAATGCTCCACGATAGCCGTTATGGTCGATGAAAGTGGCAATCCTATAAGCGAATCCATCGTCGAAAAAGCTAAGAAAGTCTTTAACACAATGAAAGCCCGTGGCTACCAATGGGCTAAGGGTTAACACATGACAATGCAGGTCAACATCACCACTAAGGTGAACAGCCAGTCTATCCGGCGCGAAACATACAACGGGCGTGAGCATCTTGTGCTGCCGAGCTATACGCTGCCGGCGAACGTCGTCATGAATGGCGGGCTGTACACAGAAGATGAAATCAACGCCCACTATCAGGGGCTGGAAGGCACGCTCGCGCCGCTGGGTCATCCACAGGTTAACGGTCAGTTCGTGTCGGCCTTCTCTCCTGAAGGTCTTAACGTCGGCTACGTAGGCGCGTGGAACCGTAACGTTAAGAAGTCCGGCAATCGTATCTACGTAGAAAAATGGGTGGATGTGGCTCGAGCTGAAGAGTCGGAAGGCGGGCGAGAACTACTTGAGCGCGTCGCAGCTATTGAGCGTGGCGATGACGTTCCGCCCATTCATACCAGTGTCGCCGCTTTCCTCGACCAGCTTGAGCCTAACGAACAACAGAGAGCTACGGGCGCCGAGTGGGTGGCGAAGATTCACAGCATGGACCATGACGCCATTCTGCTGCATGAGGTTGGCGCGGCGACACCTGAGCAGGGCGTTGGCCTGATGGTTAACGCTGATCTGGCTCAACCGCTCAAGGCTAACTCGGGCGCGCTGGTTGGCGAATCCTACCGGGAGCGCGAACAGCATCTCGATCGCGCAGCCAAAGCGAAGTTTGCGGCTGGCGCGGATGAATATGCATGGGTTGCTGACTTCACTGACTCGCAAGCGGTAATCATCCGCAACGGCGGCAGCGCTGAGGTGTTTGGCTACAAGTCTGAGGGCGGCGTAATCACCTTCGAAGATACCGGCACCGCAGTAGCGCGCCAGGAGTCGTGGGTCGCAGTCGTCGCTAACAAATTCAAAGCTCTATTCACACCGCAGGAACAGCCTGCACCAAACCACAAAACGGAGGGCGACATGCCTTTAACCAAAGAAGAACTGGAACAAATCGGCAGCATGATCGGCCAGGCTGTTGCGACCAATACTGAAGCGGCTATCAAGCCTCTCGCGGAAAAGGTTGATGCGCTACAGGCAAACCATCAGCAACTGGCAGACACCCTGACCGCCAACTCACGCGCTGAAGAGAAAGCAAAGCGTGAAGCTGTAGCTAAGGTACACGGCGAGGTCGTGGCTAACGCTCTTTCAGGCGAAGCGCTGGATGCGATGTTTAAAACAATCGGTGAATCCGCACCGCTGGGCACCAACTCTGCGCAACAGCAGAAAGAAACCGGTGCGCCGAACCCTGACGAATATTTCAAATAAGGAGCCAGACTAATGGCACGTTATCGTCGCGTTAATATCGACGGTCAGTCTCTGTACAAGACCGAAACCCGTAAAGTGGCAGCCGCGTCATTGCCGGGAACTTTCGTTACCATCAACGGTGACGATGAGTTTGCAGTAGCCGCAGCAACAGTTGGTCGCCTGTATGTTCTCGACCCAGCATTCAGCGAAGGGCTTGGTATTACTGACTCTATCCCTGCTGGTCACTCCACATCTGGTAACTACGTGGAAGAAGGCCGAGAACTGGCAATCCTGTGTCCTGCGGGAACTTACGCCAAAGACACCCCGATCAAGTTGGGCGCAAATGGTCAGGGGGCGATTGCCGACTCTGACACCGACACCGTTCTTGGCTACAGCCAGGACGATGCAACCATCGCTGCCGGCGCTACCGACCTTATCCGCGTGCGCTTCCGCGTAGGTACTGTAGCCCCGGCAACTGGCGGCGGCGAGTAAAAGGAGAATATGAATGTACTTCACTAAAGAAACGCTTGCCACAAATAGCCGCCTGCGCCTTCACTGGAACTCTCTGTGGGCGCAGCGCAACATCTGGGACACCGCGCATAACATCATGGTTAACCAGTACCGTGGCGCGATGGATGCAGAAACGCTGGCGGCCAATGCGCTGGCAGGTGATGGGCTGGGTCGTGAGTTCTGGGCTGAAATTGACCGCGAAACCGTCCAGTCTCGCGATCAGGTGATCGGCATGGAAATTGTCAACGACCTGATGGCTGTGCAGACCGTCCTGCCGATCGGCAAGACTGCCAAACTTTACAACACGATTGGCGATATTGCTGATGATGTCTCTGTGAGTCTTGACGGTCAGGCGCCGTATTCCTTTGACCACACTGATTACGGTAGCGATGGTGACCCAGTTCCGATTTATACCGCTGGCTTCGGTGTTAACTGGCGTCTTGCCGCAGGACTGAACACCGTCGGCATTGATCTGGTTCTGGATTCGCAGACAGCAAAAACCCGTAAGTTCCATAAACGCCGAGTAACTGGTTATCTGGATGGTAATCCGACCATTCAGGTTCAGAACTACCCGGCACAGGGACTTCGCAACCACCGCAACACCGCCAAAATCAACCTTGGCTCTGGCGCAGGTGGCGCTAACATCAACCTGACCACTGCAACCCCGGCGCAGGCGCTGGCATTCTTCGGTCCAACCGGTGCATTTGGTGTGACTGCCCGCGCCAACCAGGTTACGGCCTATGACGTTTTGTGGCTGTCTCCTGAAATCATGGCGAACCTCTCCAAGCCATACACTATTGAGGTGGGTGACGGTACAAACGCGATCATCAGCGGTTCTGTGCTGGATGCTATTCGCAAGTTTATTCCGGTGAAAGACATCCGCCAGACTTATGCGCTGAGCGGTAATGAGTTCCTGGCTTATGAGCGCCGCAAAGATGTGATCTCCCCGCTTGTTGGCATGGCCGTTGGTGTTGTTCCGCTGCCGCGTCCTATGCCTCAGAGCAACTACAACTTCCAGATCATGTCTGCTGAAGGTTTGCAGATTAAACGTGATGACGAAGGTCGTTCTGGCGTGCTGTACGGCGCGAATTTGGCATAAGGAGAACAGCATGGCTAAATACCAGGTAACCAGGGCGTGGCATGGAGTGAAGGTCGGTGATGTGGTTGAAGTTGAGAAACTGCATCCTGCGCTGAAGCCTCATGTTATGAAACTCTCTGACGCTGCGCTAACTCCGGCGACACCAGAGGCTGGCACGGATGTGAAATCCCGAAAAGAGGTTATCCAGGCGCGGCTGACCGAACTGGGTATTGAGTACAAAGGCAATCTGGGTGCTGAAAAGCTTGGCGAGCTGTTGCCGAAAGGCGAGCTTGAAAAGCTCTTCCCTGCTGAATAACAGCCGCCGCTAAGGCGGTTTTTTTATGCCCCGCTCCGGCGGGGTATTTCACGGAGTCGATAATGGTAACTCTCGAACAGGCGAAGGAGTATCTGGAGAGCCAGGGAATTACCATTCCCGATTTTGTTCTTCAGGCTCTCGTCGACCAGGCCAACAGTATTCAGGAGTGTCTCGATGCATATTATCCTGCATCGACCTCGCTGTTGATTCAGCTCTATCTGCTGGCGCTTATGGGGCTCGGTCAGGGTGACAAGTACATCAGTTCTCAGACAGGGCCCAACGGCGCATCACGCTCATTTCGGTACCTGTCTTTTGCTGACCGATGGAAAGCCTCTATGGGGCTTCTGAGGGGACTAGATAAGTATGGATGCGCTACAAGCCTGATCCCGCCTGATCCGACTAACACCGCTTTTGCTGGCATCTGGATTGCCCGAGGCGGCTGCATGTGCAACGGGAGTCGATGATGGCGTTGATATCGGTCAAGCAGAGGCTTCCTGAGCCCTTCGTAAAGGTCTGGGTTATCACTGACTGCGGGCGGCGGGTCACGGGTTACGTTAAAAGTAACGGTGAATGGTATTTGCTGTGCCGGAAGGTAGCCGCTGAGAATCCGGAGATTATCCGGTGGGAGGATGATAGTGTCAGCCACGGCTAACTGGTCTTACACCAATGTCGCCACTGTCTACCCTCGCGTCTATGACGACTGGAACAACACCTGGACAAACGGCACCCCATACCTGATTGACTGCACCTGGACGGCGAACAATGAAGTTGCCGTTGATGGCAGTGGTAAAGAGTTCACCACGAACCTGATTTTCTTTACTGAGCTGAAGCGTAATGGCGTTACCGCAACCATGCCACAGCGAGACTGGTACATCGCCAGAGGTGACACTACGGCACTATCAGATCCGCTAAAAGCTGGCGCTAATGTCATCAAAGCTGTAACCGACTGGGATATGTCATTTTTCGGTGAAGAGCCCGACTACAAAATCCTGACGTGAGGTAATCATGCCCGTTAAAGGTATCAAGCGCGTCCAGATGAATACCAGCAGGGTGCTGAGTGACATAGCCGGAATACGCACGGAGAAGGTTCTGTATCAGGTCATGAATGCCGGTGCCAATCATGCTGCTCTAATCACTCCTGTTAAATCGTCAACCCTCATCAACAGCCAGTACAAGCGGCTCGAACCCTTGCCCTCAGGAATGATAGGCAGAGTGGGTTACACGGCAAATTATGCAGCTGCTGTTAATGCTGCAAAGGGCAAGCTCAAGGGCAAGCCAAGGCCTGACGGTAGCGGTAATTACTGGGACCCTAACGGCGAGCCGGACTTTCTCCGCAAAGGCTTTGAGCGCGACGGCCTCAACGAGATTAAGGCCATCATCAGGCAAGGATACAAAGTATGACGCGTAGCGAGGTGTATGACGCTCTGAGAGCGTGGTTGCAGTCCCACGGTTTTGATGTCGGCTATCGCGTCCAGAAACGCTTCTGGAACGAGCTGGAAGGAACGGAAAGGGAAAGATACCTTGTCATCCAGCAAAACGGCGGTGGCAAGCCCGAGGAAGCCATTACGCGCGACTTTTTCCGTATCCTTGTTTTGTCAGGACAGAACGACAGTGACATCAACGAAGTTGAAGACCGCGCTGATGCAATACGCCAGGCGATGATCGACGACTACCAGACTGAATGCATCATCTCGATGCAGCCAATCGGCGGTATCACCGCCATCCAGACCGAAGAAGGTCGTTACCTCTTCGATATTTCCTTTCAAACCATCATTTCCCGATAACACGGAGATAAAGACATGGCATGTGAAGCTGGTGCTTTCACAGGGCGTGATGTCGTCGTTTACTACGCGATTGGCTGCCCCGAATCACAACCCGCCAACGGTGACTATAAGCGCCTTGGCATGATGCGCGGGAAGACCGTTTCCGCCGAATGGGATACCGCAGACGCTACTGCTGATATGAGCGCAGCGTACACGCAGGAAAATCTCGTAACCTACAAAAACATCTCGTTCTCTGGAGATGGCGTAACCCGAAAAGAAGATGTCTATGCGCAGAACGCGCTGAAGCGTCACGTATACAACCCGCCAGCAGAAACCAGCAATCAGCCATATGTCTGGCTGAAAATCATCTCTCCAAACGACATTACCGAAGGTCCGTTTATGGTGACTTCGTGGGAAGATGAAGCCCCTCATGATGACGTGGCCACATGGTCTATTGAGGCGTCAAGCGCGGGCCAGGTGGATGTACGTGATGTCGGCGCCGTAATCACCATTACTACCCAGCCGCAGAATCGCACACTCACTGTGGGTGATGCGCTCAATCTTTCGGTGGCGGCAAATGTCTCTGACAGCTCCACTCTGACCTATCAGTGGAAGAAGGGCGGAACTGACATCTCAGGTGCGACGAACGCTATTTACACGAAGGTCAGCGTCGTTACGGGTGATGCGGGTTCTTACTCCTGTCAGGTTACATCCTCAACCGCCGGCTCGGTAACCTCCAGCCCAGCTACTGTAACCGTGAACGCAGCCTAAATCCATGGGAGGCTTGGCCTCCCTCTTATTGAGAGTTTCCATGAAAGCAATCACCGATATCGGTCAGGCTGTCATTCGCGCCGCCTGCAAAGAGATATTTCTCAATCCTTCATTTCTGGCTATGTCCCGGATCGGAACGCCTGAGCAAATCGTTGATGCTTTCGTGAAAGTTCATGCGGGTCATTACCCAAAGCACAGAATTGCTGACATCCAGACTCTCAAGGCGGCCAATGCCCGCTGCTTTGCTGAAATGGCCGCAGCTGCAGCTAACGTAGTCAGGCACTGCTCTGAAGGCGACATTGCTGAAATCATCGGGTCCTACTCGGTGACTACGGCGGGGCGCCTCCTGTTTAAGCCTGGCTCGTTGCCAGTTGAAGACGTTATCCAGCTGGCGCGCCACCTGATTCTGCATGGCGTGATGGGTGATCAGCCGCCCGAAGAGCTCGAGAGCAAGAAGGGCGAGTACAGCGACAAATTCGATGTACGGTCATTCGTTTACACCGCCGTTGCCCACCTCGGAATGAGCGAGTCGGACGCCTGGAACATGACGATGACCAGCTTCCGGGCTGCCATGAATGCCAAGTTCCCGCAAAAGGATAAAGGCAAGGTGCCAACCCAGGAGAAATACGACGAGGTTATGGACTGGGCAGAACAGATGCTGGCGATGGATGCGCAGAGGCATGGGCCGCACTAATCAACTTAGGTCGTGTTTTATGCGCTTAGGATGGTTAGCATTATGAGTTCGTCCATGCGGATCACAAAAAAATAAAAAAATTGACCCACCTTAAAACGAAGCCAGAAGCCCCACATTGGACGATAAATTTTGGTGCATCCAGGTACATGGTGATTTTGAGTGGTTTTTGGCGATTTCTAAGGCTGTTCTCAGTGGCGTCCAATCAGTAGAGAGTTGAAGGATCACCCCTAAGGTAATACACTTTGCAAACTTTTAGCATTTAGCTAATTTTTAGTTTGTAGTTTTCATGTCGTTAAGAGCGACAGAGGGGATTAGAATGGCTATCGGTCAAGCGATTGCATTGGCTGCGATAACGCAACAGATGAACAAGGTTCAGGATGCCGTGAATAGTGCATTCAAGCCTTTGATATCTAATGCCTGTGAAATGCCGGAGAGGCTTAATGTTGAGGAATCTCTGCGCAGATGCACAGCAATTGTTGCTAGCTCAAAACTGATCGAAGAAACGGCAAAAGAGGGAATGCAACATTTAGCTAGCATTCGATCTGGCTCTATCGATGCAAGTGGCTTTCCTGAAGGCTTCGTTGAATCTCTAAGTGCCCTGGTTATTGCATGTAAAAATGCGCGTGGACACGTTGTTGAAATGTTCAATGTTGCAGAAAACTCTACTATGTGGAGTGGGCACATGAGCATGTTAAGGCCGTTAAAGAGAAAATACGTGAAGGCCATTTCCGCTGTAGAAAACATTGCAGGGCAGATGATTACCGAAGTGAAGCAGGCAAGGTCTTCTGCGGTTGATGTTGATTCTTTGGATATTAGTCGCGAAGAAGCAATATCTCTGATTAAAACATCTCACATAATACTGGGTGCCGATTCTCCTAAATGGATGTGAAATGGTAAAAGTCAGCATTACTGAAGGCTTGTTTCAGCAAGCGGCTGCGCATAGGTATGCTCAGATGCTGGCAGAAACCATTTCAAACGGAACGGCATACTGGTGCTTTGGTTCTCATGGCGGCTTTGAAAGAAGTTATGAGGCCATGGCCGCTAATATCAGGAAAATACACTTAAAGCTGCCTGGGGACAAACCTTGGCCTCCTGAGTACTCCCCAAGCAAGAGAACGTGTGATAATTATTTGGTCTATGCTAAGCATCTGTATAACGATGAACATTACCAAATTCTTGCAATTATTAGTCCTAACGCGCACGAACAGATTGATTCGTTACTTCCATCTATTATTAAGCTTGTAGAGGAAACCTTCTCCGAGATTCCTCAGGAAGAGCTTGATAAGTTGAAAACATATGAAGCATGAGTCGCCAGGCGGATCTTGCTCTCTTTACCTCCAGCCATTCCCACTGATTTCCCTGTTCCTGGTCGACTGAGATCAATAAATCAGCGTTTGCCGTTGCACCTGTGCTATTCCTGTGTAGGATGTTTCCACTTTTACCAAAGGGGATAGGGATATGAAGAGGCTGGTCTTATTATTTGCAGCTGTTGCTTTTAATGTTAGCGCTGCTACAACATATACAAAAGAAGAACTGAGCAACATGGACGCGGCTGGACAGTATCCGGCCCAGGGGTCGCCTGTAACAAAAAGCGTAGAAAACGTTTCGTTCGATGAATGCAAAAGCAGCGCTCGCGACATTATGAATCAGATTGCTGGAAATTATCCCGCGAAAGAGGTAGTAGATACAGGGGTCTTATACATCGTAAAAATCTGGACGAACGATGGCGTGATTATGGTTTCTTGCTCAGGGCCAGATAATAAAAAGGTCGTTACGCAATCTGATTATGAGTAATGGAGTGATAGACTTATGAAAAGCATGGCTTTAATTGTTGCGGGTGCACTTCTTTTAGCGGGATGCGCTCAAGAGCGGCCTTTGACATCTTATGATGATACAGGGCTATGTATCTTAAAGGGGCAGGCAATGGGTTACGGCAATACCGACATTATACCCAAGATTCAAGATGAATTTGCCCGGCGAGGCGAGTTGAGCATTTCCAAAGCTGACTGCGATACTTATATCCAGACAGGAAAGCAAAGTGCACAAGTTGATATGCAAACTACGCGAGACATCATAGATCGCTCTCAGCGGTCACAGGTTATAAACGCCATACAAGGTTACTAACTAAAACCAATTCTACAAACCTCGCTCCGGCGGGGTTTTTTATTGCCCGGAGAAAAGAGAATGGCACAGAACGTCGGTGATATTGAGTATGTGATTAAGGCTGATACCGCTCAACTGTTGCGTGCTGACAAGCAGGTGGTTAATGTCACCAACAGCATGGAGTCAGGATTCAAAAAGGCCGATAAATCTGCTGATGCCCTTAATACGGGGTTAACAAAACTTGCATCGACACTCAAGCTGGTTATTGCTGCTGGCACTCTCCGGGAAATGGCGAGGATGGTGCAGAGTTATCAGGAAATGTCAGAGCGGGTACAAATGGCTACCTCCAGCCAGGAAGAGTTTCAGAGTGTACAGAAACGACTTCTCAATACCGCTAACGACACCTATCGTTCACTATCTGAAGCTCAGGAACTGTATATCACAACTGCTGATAGCCTCCGCAGTATGGGATATTCAACCCAACAGGCGCTTGATGTTCAGGACTCAATGTCTTTTGCATTTGTTAAGAACGCAACAAGTGCAGATCAGGCTAATAATGCTATTAGTGCGTTTTCTAAATCCATCAACAAGGGCAAGGTTGAGGCAGATTCGTGGGAAACCATAATCGCCGCCATCCCGTCCGTTATTGGTGATATTGCTACCGCCAGTGGTAAAACTGCGGCGGAAATCAGGGCACTTGGATCTGCTGGCAAGCTGACGGCATCGCAACTTACGGAAGGGTTGAAGGCATCGCTTGATTCCAATGCGTCAGCTGCTAAAGGCATGTCCAACAACCTGACGGACGCAGGCGTAAGGATTAAGACGGCCATTACTGAAATACTGGTATCGTTTGAGGGGCAAACCAGCGCCATCCAGACGTTCACCAACGGTCTGATTAGTGCCGCTGACGCCATCCTTGAGTTTGGGCGCGACTCAGAAAGCATGGCTGGCCTAATTGACACCGCCACCATTGCTGCCAAGGCGTTTGCTCTGGTAATGGCTGGCCGGTATGCGGGAGCGTTAAACACAACTATTGCGAGCAAAGTTCAATCAGTATC
>OJTZ01000027.1_pt1 | contig 121876 bp, 84 predicted proteins | sample 1601481 | NCBI WGS metagenome assembly OJTZ01 (sample SAMN04436660, study PRJEB24849) | human gut metagenome | biome: human gut; feature: NICU; material: stool | host: Homo sapiens | place: USA: Saint Louis, MO | collected 2010-05-08
GCGTCAGTGCTGCCTGACGCAGTAACCCATGGTGCAACAAGGCCGTAGGTGCAGGGGCCTGCGTGACCGGTGCACTAACGGTGGGCAGCGCCAGAGAACTATTTACCCCCCACCAACTTTGCGGCATGGCAACCAGCGCCTGCAGCGCATGACAATAAGCACCAAACATCTGATCCAGCAGCGTGGTATCAAACAGTTGCTCGACCGCGTCCCAGTTGAAATGCAACTCCCCAGCCAACTCGATCACCTGGTGATCGAGCCACACCTGCGGTGTTTGGGTAATATTGGCGTCCGGACACAGAGTAAAACGGGTTGTGTCCCGAGGGTCTTGCGCAGTCGTCTCCCCGTCGATATCCAACATACTAGTGAATACCACCGGCATCGGCGCATGGAAACGACCGCTATGGATCAGCGCCTCGCTGGCGCGGATCCCACTGAAACGACGATGTTCGAGATCTTCCCACAGTTGCACCTGAATACGCTGAGCGTTGTGGGCATAAGAGTGCTGGCTGTCGTAACAAACATTCAGCAAGCTGACAGCGGTAAAATCACCAATAACTGCCTCTGCGTTGGGGTAACCCTGCGGGCGGTTGAACAACGTCAGATTGAGCGTAAACGTCGGGCTAAGGCTCCAACGTGCCAGCACTTGGCTAAAGACTGTCAACAACAATGCCGTCTTGGTGATACGTGTGCGTTGGGCCAGCGCGCTCAGCACTCCCCAGTTGTGGGCTGACAGCCGATGACGGCGACGTACGAACCTGATCGCAGACAGTTGCGCCAAATCGCCCTGTACGGGCAGCGTTGGTGGGCCATACAGCTGCGGCAGCGCCCGTTGCCAATAGGCCTGATCGCGTGCATAGGCTTCACTCGCCTGCTCTACCAACAGCGCCTGCACGTAGTCACGAAAAGAGAACGGTAGCAACGGCAGTGACACATGGGGCTCACGGTACAGCATCATCAACTCCTGCTGTAGCGTGCGCATACTCAGAGCATCGGCAATCAGCAGATCGAGACTGAAATGCAAGCGGCCATGTTGCGCCGTGCAAGCCGAATAACTGAAATCAAACAGCGGCCAACGATCTGCGGGATGCACATGATGCGACAGCCGATCGCGGATCGCCATCAAGGCATCGTTTCGTGCGTTAGGGGACAAAGCACTCAGATCGCGCTGCTCTAACTGATACGCCGGCACTTGCGCCAGAATCTGCTGAGTACCGTCGGGGAGTACCCGCGCACGTAGCATTTCATGGCGAGCGATCAGCGCATTCACCGCATGGGTAAAATGCGTAACATTAAAGTGTTCTACGTCAAATTCATGGTAGATGTGGGTCGCGATCGAGGTAGCACCCGTCTGTCGTCCAAGCCAGTAGGCGCGCTGAACATCCGTCAATGGGAACGGTTGATGACGATGCTCAGGGTCGTGCACTATCACCCAGTCATCCTGAGACGCGGCAGCGTCCGTGATAGATTGCTGTGCAATACGCGCACTCAGTGCCCGTAGTGTGGAGTAGTGGAAAATGTCCTTCAGGGTCAAGGCGCAGTGAAAAGTGCGGTTGATCTCTGCTACCAACGTTACCGCCAACAGCGAATGTCCCCCCAAGCGAAAGAAATCGCACTCAGGATCGACGTTTTTTATCGGCAAATAGCGCATCCACAGCGCCAGCAACATCTGTTCCGTGTCGCTCAGCGCTTGCGTCTGCGGCGACACAAGGGAGCTATCGGCAACGAAATTTTCCGCTAACCGCTTACGATCGATTTTACCGTTGTCAGTGTTCGGGAAGTCGGCCACCCTCTGCCACAGCGTTGGCACCATATAGTCTGGCAGTTGCTGCCGAAGCTCGTTTTTCAGTTGCTCGAATAGCGAGGGAGGCTCACTGGTGATGATGAATGCTGCCAGTGCTTTGTGTAACGGTGCTCTTTCAATACAGGCCACCACCGCGGCGTCCACATGCGGATGCCGTGCCAACGTCCGTTCAATTTCGCCTAACTCAATACGATAACCGCGCAGTTTGATCTGGCTATCTTTGCGCCCAACAAAAAACAACTGCCCCTGCGCATCACTCCTGACCAGATCGCCAGTGCGGAACATCCTGCCACCGGGGACCCCTGGTTCTGACAAGAAGAACTGTGCGTTCAACTCAGGCTGCCCATCATACCCTTGCGCCACACCATCCCCGGCGATGTAAAGCTCGCCGTCAACGCCTTGCGGCACTGGATGGCCCTCATTGTCCAGAATGTATATACGGGTATTGGCAATGGGAGCGCCGAGGGTGATGTTTTCCGCTTGGGTTATCTGCGATTTCAGCGACCAAATGGTTGTTTCGGTGGGACCGTAGAGGTTCCACAATGAACCACAACAGCGCAACAGTTCTTCCGCCACTTTCGTTGGCAGCGCTTCACCGCCTGCCAGCACACATAGTTCCGGGTCGCCACGCCAACCCGCCATCAACAGCCCGTGCCAGAACGAGGGCGTCGCCTGCATCAGCGTTGGTCGATAGTCGGCAATCAGCGGAATCATACGGAAGCTGTCTGCGGCGCGTTCCGCCTCTGTCAGATAGAGACTCGCACCGGAGATCAGCGGCAACAGATACTCCAAGAATGAGATATCAAATGTTGGCGTCGTCACCGAGAGCAGCCGGTCTTGCGAGCCAACCGCAAAGGTACGCTGCATATCCAACAACAAGTTCAGCAACCCGCGGTGAACAACGCACACGCCTTTAGGTTCACCGGTACTGCCGGAGGTAAACAACAGGTAGGCCTGCATATCCGGCAACAGCGCGCAAGGTGTAGAATACCGGATCGCATTCGACATGTCCTGCATCAATTCCGGCAACGACAGTTGTACAATTTCACCCCACTCTCCCGGCTGACGGACCACCAGACAGACCAAACGCGCGCGTTGCATAAGGCGTTGCAAACGCGCGGCAGGCTGATGAATATCGAACGGCACGTAGCACGCCCCCACAAACCACGTCGCCAACATGGTTGCAATCACATCCCTGTGACGTGGCAACAGCACGCCAATACGATCGCCCGGTTGTATGCCATGCGCTCGAAAACGCATCGCGATGAACTGCACACGCGCCCAGAGCTCAGCGTAGGTCAGTGTGCCGTCATGCTGCTGTATTGCCAGTTGCTTTGGGTGCTGCACACAGCGCTGTTCAATGATACGCAGCACATCCTGCGGCCCGAGCCACGGGACGTTAGTGGCGTTGAGCGGATCACGCCGCGGCGTTGCGGTCTCCGGTGCATGCAGAGGGATCGCCCCTATCGGGGTCTCCAGTGATGATGTCAACGATAAGCAGTGCTGACGCAGCGCCTCGGCAATCTGCTTCACCACATCAGCATCGTATAACCCCAAATCGTACTCAAAGGAGACGTCGAACGTGGCGTCGTTTTGGAACACCTCGACTGTCATGTCGTATTTGACGGTCTGATTGTGATACGTCACCTGCTCCCAATACGCACCAGCCAAGGTAAAAGCGCGTGGGGTCACGTGGTTATGGTAGATATAGAGGATCTGGAACAACGGTGAATGGGAAAGGCTGCGAGGGAGATCCAGCATATTCACCAAGTTTTCAAACGGCAGTTGCTGGCGCCCCTGCGTCTCTTTCACGCTGGCCTTCACACGCTGGAGCGCCTCGCGCCCTACCTCAACCCCATTAAAATCGGTGTAGATAACCGCAGTGCTGGCATAATAACCAATGCTACTCTGCAATTCCGGGCGAATGCGCCCCGATACTGGCATGCCTATCACCAATCGCTGTTGCTGAGCGTAACGCATCAGCACCAGTTGGAAGGCAGTCAGCATCAGCACGAACGGCGTTGTTTCCTGCGTGCGGGCTACGTGTTTCAACGCGAGGCTTAATGTTTCATCCAGGGTGATGCTGAACCGGGAACCATGTGTAGAGGGTTGTGCCGGGCGCGGGTGCAGCGATGGAAATGTCGACAGCAGAGGCGCGTCTTGCAAACGCGCACGCCAGTAGGCAAGTTCGTTCGCCAGCAAGGTATCCTGGAACCATTCGCGCTGCCAGAAGGCATAATCGGCATATTGCAGCGGCGGCGGAGGCAGCGACGTTTCATTACCAGCATGCAATCGAGCATACTGCTGCTGTAACTCATCGAACAATAGCCGTAACGAGATACCGTCGATGATGATATGGTGCGCGCAAAACACCAAATGACAACCTTGATCGGGTTGAATAATCTGAGTTACCCCCCACAGAGGACCGCGTGCCAGATCGAACCGGGTGTTTATCACCTGCTGAATTACCGCATCTAGCGCTGAAGTTGGGGCCTGCGCTGCCAGCGTGACCGTATCGAGAACTAACGAAGACGCATCATCTATCACCTGGCAAGGCCGATCGTTACGTACTATGATACGGGTACGCAAGATGGCGTGGCGTGCTTGCACATGGCGCAATGCCTCCGTGAGCATCGGCATATCCACCACGCCATGCAAACGATACACCACATAAAGGTTGTAGTTAGTGGCGGTACTGTCGTATTTTTGCAAAAACCACAACCGCTCCTGATTAAACGACAGCGGGATTGCCTGCGCCGGATCCGCTTTGATGATGGGAATGCGGCTGGGCGACACGCCTGATTGCGCCAACTGTCGTAATAGCTTTTCCTTTTTTTCCGCCGGTAACATTCGCGCCAATGCGGCATGATGTATCGTCATGACCGTCCTTTCCTTTTCGCTGTGTTAAATACTTTTGCCAACGTCACTCATTAATCATGTCGTTAACTAGCACGGCAAGTGCGGACCCTCCATCATCCTGCTGCTCCTGCTCGACCAACTGCGCTAACGCGCGCACGCTGGCATCCTCCATCACGTCGAAAAAGGAAAGAGTGACGGCGAACCGTTCCTGTACCTGCGCCAGCAACATGCCCAGCATCAATGAATGTCCGCCAGCTTCGAAGAAGTTGTCGTCAATGCCCAAGCCGTCAATTCCCAGCAATGCTTCACAAATCGCCACTAAGCCGCGCTGCGTTTTGCTCTCTGGAGCCGCGTAAGGCACCGAAAACGCCGGACGCGGCTGACGGCGCACCGACGGTTCGCTAGGGATGACACTTCCCGCGTCCGCCACCGGCGTTACGGCGCTCCTCTGTTCTTCTGGACTGTCGACCCAGTAACGGATTTTGTCAAAGGCGTAGGTCGGTAGAGAGACACGGCGCGGTTGCTCACCTGCAAACGCAGACAAATCGATGTTATGCCCTCGCACCCAAAGCGCTGCCACGGTATCTAAGATATGTTTGTGCTCATCGCTGCTGCGGGCACCTGCTGGCAGCGAGCTGAACGCGAGACGATCACCTAATGCATGACCGTTGGTCAGTTGGGTCAGGGTGGCACCTGGCCCGATTTCCAGAAAATCGACATCAAATGTAGCTTGCGCCTCTTGCAGTGCAGCGGAGAACTGCACAGGCATCAGCATCTGTTCAATCCAGTAGTCCGGTGTGGTGAGAGTGTCGGCACTGACGTGCGCGCCGGTTACGGTAGAGATGATGGTGAGCGTCGGCGGGTTCAGTCGTACATTCTCAAATGCCTGACGTAGCGCCTGCGCCGCATCTTGCATCATGCTAGAGTGGAAGGCATGAGAGGTATGCAATCGTTTGTTGATGATGTTCTGCTCCGTCAGACGCTGGCTGACGGCGAGGATCTCCGACGTAGGCCCGGCGATAACCGAATAGTCAGGGGCGTTAACAGCGGCAATCGCCAGCGGGGCGGTAATCAGTGCGCGAATCTGTGCTTCGGGCAGCGCCACCATCAACATGGCACCGCTTGGTGCCTGATGCATCAGCTCTGCTCGACGCGCCACCAAGCGCAACGCATCCTCTAAAGAGAACACGCCTGCCAACGTCGCTGCCACCCATTCGCCCAGCGAATGACCAATCATTACCGTTGGCGTGATTCCCCAACTGAGCCACAATTGGGCTAAGGCATACTCGACGCTGAACAGCAGCGGTTGTGTGAGGCAGGTTTGCGCAAGGCGTTCGCCTTGGGCTAACGAGACTTCTGCTCTGAACAACTCATGGCGGATATCCAGTTGGTATTCACGCTCGAGTAACGTCGCGCAACGGTCGAAGGCATCGGCGTAGGCCGGCCAAACCTGATAGAGCTGATGGCCCATGCGCTGATATTGGCTACCCTGCCCGGAAAACAACAGCCCCAGCCCGAGCTGTGTCTGCGCTACACCACGAGCAAACGGCGCTGTCGCGGCCTGCTGCAACAGCGTCCCGGCAGCATGTAGATCTCTGGTTACGAGCGCGGCGCGATGTGCGAAGGCTTTACGTCCCTGTGAGAGTGTCCACGCCAGATCCCGCCTATCCGGCAGCGATTCATGTTGCAGAAAATCGGCAAAACGCGCCAGCCCCGAGGATAAGGCACTGTCGGTCTTGGCAGAAAACGGCAAAATACTGTAGGCAGGTACAGGCGCTCGCGCTTGCAAGTCAACGGCTGGCGCTTGTTCCAGCACAACATGGGCATTGGTGCCGCCCATGCCAAGCGAGGTGACGCCCGCGCGACGGATGCCGCTTTCCGGTTGCCACGGTTGACAGGTAGTGTTGATGTAAAACGGACTATTGGTCAGATCGATCTGTGCATTGGGCCGTTCAAAGTGCAATGTTGCGGGAATTATTCCCTGCTGCACTGCCAGCGCGGTTTTTATCAACCCTGCGACGCCCGCTGCCGTATCCAAATGGCCGATATTGGTTTTTACCGACCCCAGCGCACAGTACTGCTTTTGTGACGCGCCCGCAAAGGCTTGGCTTAGCGCAGAAAACTCAACCGGATCGCCCAAACGCGTACCGGTACCGTGGGCTTCCACATAAGTGATATCCTGCGGTGTCAAACCTGCCAACCGCTGTGCCTGAGCAATGGCGCGCGCTTGGGCATCCACGCTCGGCGCGGTATAACTGATCTTCTCCGAACCGTCGTTGTTGACGGCAAATCCTTTGATGACCGCATAGATGTTATCGCCATCACGCAGCGCTTCATCAACACGCTTTAACACCACCAGCCCCGCGCCGGTGCCGGGCACAAATCCGCTGCTGTTATCGGAAAACGCCCGACAGTGGCCATCGGCGGCGGTGATCCCACCTTCCTGCGACAAGTAGCCGGTTTTTGCTGGTGGCCCCAGCGTTACTCCGCCAGCAATCGCCATGTCACACTGCCAAGTCAACAGACTTTGGCATGCCACGCACACCGCCACCAAGGATGTCGATGAGGAAGTCTGCACCGTGATCGCCGGGCCGCGCAGGTTGAGGTGATAGGCGATGGTAGTAGTGATACTGTCTTTGTCGTTACCAATGGCCGCCTGCAAACTGCCAGAAGAGAAAACGCGTTTAAAGTGCGGCATCAAGTTCAGCATCAAATAGGAATCCATGCTTTTGCCAGCAAAAATACCCACATCCCCCGGATAATCGGCAGCCACATAGCCCGCATCTTCGAAGGCTGCCCACGCGGTTTCCAACAGGACACGGTGCTGAGGATCCATCAGCTCCGCCTCTCGGGGTGCGATACCGAAGAAAGCAGCATCAAATTTATCGATGTCAGCTACCTCCCCTTTGGCCTTGACGTAATCTGGGTGCTGAACAAATTCAGGACTGATTCCCATCGCCAGCAGTTCCTCATCGCTGTAAAAGGAAATGCACTCTCGGCTTGCCAGAAGATTTTCCCAAAACGCCTGTACCGTATCGGCTTGAGGGAAACGCCCCGCCATCCCAATGATAGCTATACCAAAATCATTCTCTGCCATGTTGCTTTCCCCCTATATTCAGGTTTATCACGCGTTTCATTCAGTGGAATCAGTGATGACTGTCGGTTGTGGCTGCCCAGCGCGTGTGACCAAAGGCCAAACGCTGCTTCGCCGCACGCAGTTGTGTCTGATCTCCTGTGGTCCCTTGCGCTGCGTCCGGGGCCAGCAGAAATTCCGCCAAGCGTTTGATGGTAGTGAAGCGCAGCAGGTCAACCAACGCCACGTGCTGACCGCACTGCTGCCCGATGTATTGCTGCATCTGTACTAGCAGAAGTGAGTGTCCACCGAGATCGAAGAAATTTGTGGTGGTGCCGACACGCTCCAGGCCAAGCAACTGCTGCCAGATCTCCGCCAGACGCTGTTCCAGTTCGGTTGCCGGAGGGACATACTCGCCCGGCCCTTCCAACTGCCGCAGATCGACCAGCGGCAGGCACTGGGGATCGATTTTGCCGTTTACACCTAGCGGCATGGCGCTCAGCGGCACGTAGAGCAACGGCAGCATATGCAACGGAAGCCGCAGGCTGAGCCATACGCGCAATTGCTGAGCATCCAGCGCAACGCCGTTGACGCTGCAATAGAAGGCCACTAGTAGCGGCGTTGCCGCCGCATTGCGTCGCACATCGACCCACGCATCAGCAATATCCGGATGCTGTTTCAGTAGGCTTTCGATGTCGCCCAGTTCAACTCGGTATCCACGGATCTGCACTTGGCGATCTTGTCTGCCGAGATAGAACAACATCCCGTCGGTTGCCCAACGAGCACGATCGCCAGTTTTCAGCACCCGAACGCCAGGGTATTCCGGCAACTCGACAAAGCGCTCGGGATCCTGTCGTGCATCAAGGTAGCCGGGCGAAATGCCCAGACCAGAGAAACAGAGTTCTCCACAGGCACCTGGCGGTACCAAACGATTATATGCATCCACCACATAAGCTTGGGTGTTCTGAATCGGGCGGCCAATGGGCAATGCTCCCGTTTCTTGCTCCCTACGCTTTGCGACAGGAAAGTAGGTCGAGCAGATACCGCTTTCGGTCAGGCCATAACCGTTAACCACTGCCATGTGCGGCAGAAGCGGCGCTATCTGCTCATACTCTAACGCTTCACCACCGCACAGAAACAAGCGCAGCGATCCCATCGACTGAGCCAGCACAGAGAGGCTGGCAGAAAGCGATGGGGTGGTGCTCAGGATAGTCACCCGCTGAGATGCCAGCAGCGCAATGAGCGCATCACTATCCAAACTCTGCGCTTTTTGCGCCAATACTAAGGTACCGCCAGCGGCGAGCAGCGGCAGTACCTCCCCGACAAAGCTAGCAGACGCGACTGAGGTAATGGGTAGCAGAACATCCTGATGCGTCACTTGATAGCTGGATATAAAGGATGCGGTTAAGTTGACCAGATTACGTTGGCTGAGTCGGACGCCTTTGGGCTGCCCGGTAGTACCGGAGGTAAAGATCACCACCGCATCGCAATCTAAAGCATCTGGCGCAACACTAACTGGCAGGTTCGGTATTTCTGTCAGCAGGCTACGCCAGTCAGGCACTAGCACCCAAGGTATCGTCAGCCCATGAGGGGATTCCAGCGGTTGCGCCACCAGCAGCATGCACGGCGTTGCCTGCGCCAAGATCAGGGCATTGCGGGCCGCTGGCGCGTTACCATCCAGCGGCACATAGCTCGCCCCCAAAGAGAGGATCGCCAATTGTGCGATAATCAATTCGAAACAAAAAGGCAGTTGCAGTGCGACAGATTCTCCGCGTTTTACGCCTTGCGCACGCAGCCAAGTACACATCTGCATCGTGGCCTGTTGCAATTCGCCATAGGTCATGGCGTCGTCAGCGTGGCGCAAAGCCACCTGTGTAGGGCGCTGCTGGCAGTGCGGTAACACTAGCGCCAGCAGGTTATCTACGGGCGGCAGAGCAACTTCAGTGGCGTTGTGCCGCGCCAGCCAAGCGTGCTCTCGAGGGGTGAAACGAATCAAATCGCGGACTAACTGCGTGGGTTGGCTGCTGGCCTCATCTAGCAGTTCTCTCCACTGCGCCACCAGGTGCTGAATACGATCCGCACTGTATAACCCAGCGTCGTATTCGAAAGTGCCGGTGATGCGCCCATCGATATGCTGCATACTTAGCGAAATATCCACCTGAGATGCACTGGTATCCAACAATAATGGTGTAACGTTGACACCGTTTAGTGTCGGGCTCGCCAGAGGCATATTGTCGAGTTGGAACATGCACTGATATATTGGGAAATGTCCGGCGCTGCGATCCACATTCACTGCGCGCACTATGTCGGTAAATTCGAGACGCTGGTGCCTGAAAGCGGCAAACAGAATACCTCTGATCGTCTGTACTAACTCGGAAAACGATGCCGCTTCGTCAAGAGGTAAGCGCAGCGGTAGTACGTTGACCAGCGGCGCGATCATATGCTCCTGTTCTTTCGTCAGCCGCGCAGCAATCGGCATACCGACGATGTATTCCTGTTGACGCGCATTACGATGCAGCAGGAGGACGAAGGCGGTCAGCAGATAGTTATACAACGACACGCGCTGCGCACGCGCCGCCGCCAACACTCGCTCGCATGTGTTGGCAGACAATGCGAAGGCAACAAACGCGCCTTGGTAACGTGCCACCTTCTGACGCGGTTGATCGGTGGGGATATCAAGAATCGGCAACGTCCCCGCCAGGGTATTTTGCCAGTAACGCATCGCGTCCTGATAGGCGTCACTCTGACGCCACTCTTCTTGGTACTCCATGTAGTCGGCATACTCCAACAACGGTTCTGGCGTCAGCGATTCACCGTTATATGCGGCCTGCAATTCGCGTAACAAAACGCCTTTCGACCAGCCATCACTGATGATGTGGTGCAGATGAATCAACAATACGCTACGATCGTCATCGATCGTCAACAGTTCAAACCGGCACAGCGGTGTGCCTGACGTTAAGGGCATGGGGTGTGCCGCACGCTGGTTGATCATCGCCTGTAGCGCGTTATCATCACTCACCGAGGGGAGTGGCACTATGGTCAGCAACGCCTGCGACGATACGCACTGAGGCACCGCCAATACTGGTTGTCCATTGTGGGTTTCCGCCATAGCACGTAACAGAGTATGCCGACTCATCAATTGACGAATCGCGCCGTCCATCCGCGTGCGATCCAGTTCTCCTTCAAGCAGCAAGGCGGTGGGGTTATTGTATAGTGCAGTATGCGGCGCCAATTGTTGCATAAACCACATCGACGATTGAGCCGATGACAACGGTAGGTAGCGCACGGCGGGAGTTTCACGTAAATCGACGCGACTGGCTGAGTACGCCCGCGCCAAGTCGAGCAACGTTTTACGACAGCACTTGCCATTGTCGGAGAGTGGTAACTCTGACATTGCCAACAAACGGTTCGGCAGCATGTAGGCAGGCAAGTTTTTGGACAGTGCGTCCATTAAGGCCGCCAAATTGAGCGGCACGCTACTGACGACAAAAGCGTAAATCAACTGATTGTCGGGATCATCCTGATCCGCCACCACGACTGCCTGCTGTACCCCCGGGAAACGCATCGCATGGGCTTCGATTTCTCCCAATTCAACGCGCAACCCTCTAATTTTAATCTGAAAATCATTACGGCCAATGTAATGAATTTGTTGGCTTTCCCCGTCGCGCCACACCAGATCTCCAGTTTTATACAGCCGCTCCGGTTTCCCTAAATGGCGCAAAGTTGGATGTATAGTAAAACAGCGATCAGTTAACGCCACGTTGTTGAGATAGCCACGTGCCAGCCCGATACCAGCGAGATACAGTTCGCCCTCTTCGCCGTCTGCTACCGGATTACCATGGTCATCCAGCACATAGAGTCGGCAACCGTCAATCGCTTGACCGATAGGGATATCGTCGTAGTCGTACCCGCGCAGGCAGCGGTGATGACTGACATCGATTGCTGCTTCGGTCGGGCCATAGAGATTTATAAGATCACCCTGCGCCACCGATTGATAAAAGCGAGCCACACTGTGGACCGTGAGTTTCTCACCGCTGGAAAACACTAATCGCAATGAGGCGGTCAAACGAGGATCCTGTTTCATCTCCAGATACTCGACAAACAGGTTCAGTATCGAAGGGACAAAGTGCACAACCGACACGCGGTGACGCTGAATCAGTCGAGCCAAGGTTCGCGGATCGCTCTCCAGTCCGGACGGTAACAGCACTACAGATGCGCCGTACATCGCCCACCAGAACATCTCCCAGACAGAGACGTCAAAGGTGTACACCGTCTTCTGAAACAGCACGTCCTGAGAACTGATAGGATAAGCGTTCTGCATCCAGACAATTCGGTTTAGCAGCGCTGCATGTTCCGTCGCCACCCCTTTAGGGACACCGGTGGAACCGGAGGTGTAAATAATATACGCCAGTTGCCGCGCATGTGGTCGGTAACGCAGATCCGTCGTTGGCATGGCACTGACCGCCGCGCTGTCGATTTCGACGCGAGGAATCGGCCAGCGATCACCATCGTCAGTACCGATCAGACAAACAGCGCCGCTGTTGCTCAGTATATTTTCAATGCGGCTGCGCGGTGCATTGTACGCCAGCGGTAAATAGGCACCACCAGCTTTTACAATAGCGAAAATGGCAATCAGCATTGCCATGCCGCGCGGCAGGCGGATAGCTACCACACGATCCTCGCCGATCCCCAGCCCACGCAGATAATGCGCCAGTTGGTTAGAGCGTGCATTAAGATCGTGATAGCTCAGCGCCGCGTCCCCCATCAATACAGCGGCTTTTTCCCCATATTCTCCGGCGATACGATACAAATAGTCGACTATCGTTTGGTCGTCGGTAGGCAACTGTCTCATAATCCCTTGCTGTTCCATAACTCTGGCCTTCAAAGCGAGATAAGTACGTAAAATGGCGTGACGGGTTACGCCTGTCCGCCGTTGTCGGAAGCCAACCGCGCGTGGCAGGCGTCGATTTCTGCCTGACTACTGCCTTTGAGTTGAAATCCCTGTTCAAGAAGCTCATGCAAAAAAGCAATGTCCTCTTCGCTGGATGTGCCGCGCTGCTCAATCTGCTGGATGCGCTCAAAAAAACGACTGAGCAATTCTTTCAATTGCGCACTGGCAGCCACATCGGCGGCGCGGTGATGGCGTGTGGCTGTCAGGGCGTTAGTGAGCAGCGTGATGCGTTGGCGGCGCACGGCTTCCGGATCGGTCTTCACCGCCATGTTATCCCCCAGCACCAATGCTAGTTGCGCACGATCATGACGATTGTCAAATGCGTAAACTGGTGCTGGATAGCGATTCTCCAGCAGCAGGTTTTTCAGCACACTTTGCGGACCGATCTCTATCGCGATCGGTGACAAGTGTCCTGTCAGGTAGGTGAGAGAGCGCTGCCACTGCACTGGCTGAGAGAGCTGTTGTTCTAGCCACTGGACTGGCGTGACCGTATCGGGATAGGGTTGAGCGTTGACATTGGAGATCACTGGGCAGCACGGACGTCGCCATTCGCAGCGATCCAGCGCCTTGCGCAATTGCTGTCCGCAAGGTTTCAATAGTGGGCTGTGGTAAGGAACACCACCAATCAGCGGCACTACTTCGACTTGGCGATCATGATCCAGCAGGTATTGCTCGGCGGCGATAATGGCCGAGTTTTGTCCGGATAACATAAACTGTTGCGGCGAATTGAAGCAGGCAATACCGACCTGCTGTCGGGTTTCACGCTCCGCCACCTCGCACGCCGCTGCCACCAGTGCCTGATTCCCTTGCTTGATGATAGTGGTACTCGCGTCCATTTCGCGGGCGATCTCACTGGCTAAACGGCTACGCATCGCCACCAGCGCCAGTGCTTGGGAAAAGCTCAGCGCACCACTACAGGTCAGCGCAGCATATTCGCCCAAACTATGACCCAACATATAACGTAGGTTGACATGGACACCGGTTTGCGCCAAAAACTGCTGCCACGCGACAAAGTGGGCCACGCTGGTGGTATAGATAGCCAGCGCCATTGCCGTCGGCTCAGCAAGTTGTACCAAAGTACCCGACAGGCACAGCGCTGCCATGTCCCGTTCCGTGATCTGGCTAGCTTCATCAAACAGAGTACGCACCTGCGGATAACGCTCATACAGCCACCGTGCCATGCCTACATATTGCGAACCGGAGCCAGGGAACATCAGTGCGACATCCTTCGTCATGCTTCACTCCCCATCATGTAATTCATCGCAATTTGGATTTCATGAATTTGCGATGTCCCTTCGATGATTTCCATGATTTTGGCGTCGCGGTAGTAACGTTCGACGGCATAATCGGCATGGCAACCATTCGCACCGAGCAGTTGCACCGCCTTCCCGGCCACGTCCACCGCAGCTTTGGAAGCGACATACTTCGCCATCAGGATTTGGTTTATCATGGCCGGGTGCAGCGTTTCGCGGTATTCCGCCGCGCTGAAGCACATTAGTTGCGCACTGCGCGTTTGGGTCAGCATTGTGGCAAACAAGTGCTGAACAATGCCATGAGAAAATAACCGCCGCTTGAACTGTTTACGCTGGCGGATGTAGCGCGCTGCCACATCCACAGCGGCCCGACATAATCCTAGGCTGCCACAAGCGGTGGTGAACCGCCCTTCATTGAGCGCAAAATTCACCGCCAGCGGTACCCCAGGGGTGAGCGGACCGAGCAATGCATCCTCCTTCAGGCGGCAGTCATTAAAATGCAGCTCTGCCAACATATTGCCGCGTAACCCCAACATGTCGTTGAGTGGAGTGATAGTAAAGCCGTCGGTATTGCGATCGATAAGCACTGTCGCTAATTGATTACCACAGTGGATTAAAACAATAAAAAAATCAGCAATCTGCCCTAGCGTGATCCATTTCTTTTTCCCGTTCAGCCGCCAACCGTCGCCATCCTGCTGTAATTCTGTTTCCACGTTCACTAAGTCACTGCCGATATTCGGCTCTGTGAGGGCAATCGCGCCGATCAATTCCCCCGTTGCCAGCTTTGGCAAATAATGGGCTTTTTGCGCTGCGCTGCCCACGCGTTGCAGCAGCGTGCTGACCATGCCAGTCACTGTTATGAGATTTTCTAACGAACCGTGAACCCCAGCCATCACTTCATGCAAAGCGCACAGTTGATAAGAATCGTAACCTCGTCCGCCATATTTTTGGGGGATTGACGCACCTAAGTACCCGGCCTGCGCCACGCAAGAAATAATGTCTGGCACAATAAACTGCTGACGTTCAATATTCTGTGCAGCCAGGGCGAGATGTTGTTTGGCAAACAGGACTGCCTCTTGCTGAGCCAGCTCATAATTTTCAGTGCACATAGTTTACTCCAGGCCTGTTTGTCGCTGAATGAGCTCCACTATTTTATTGACGGTAGCAATCTGTTCTGTTTTCAACTCACTCACTTCCAGCTCAACCTGAAAATTTTTTTCTATAAACAGTATGATTTGCACAGTAAATAACGAATGGACAAGCCCGAGAGAAAAAATATCGTCATCATCGTTCAACGTATGCCCACGTAATGAGCGTGAAAGAAATTCCCGAATGGCGGCTTTCATATCTTGCTTTTTCATATTCATATCCCTATCTGGTTAACCCAGAATCACTGCTCGGCGTACGTCTGTTGATAGCGATAAAACCCCTGCCCTGATTTCACGCCCAAATACCCTGCATCGACCATTTTCTTTAATAAAAAGCTGGGGCGATACTTATCATCATTAAAACTTTCATATAGCACCTGCAACGATTGCAAAATCGTATCCAAGCCAATCAAATCGGCAGTTTGTAGTGGCCCCATCTTGTGCCCGAAGCAGGTTTTAAACAACGTATCGATATCCTCAGCACGGGCGATCTGCTCCTGCACCATAAATATGGCTTCGTTAACAAAAATCATCATGGCACGATTAGTGACAAAGCCCGGAGAATCATTGACCACGATGCCGGTTTTATTCAACTGAGCAAATAAGTGGTGAAATATGTTCAGTGTACGCTCTGCAGTATGTACACCACGGATTAATTCGACGGTGTGCATCAGCGGTACCGGGTTCATAAAATGGACGCCGACTACATTCTCCGGATGTCGCATTAATTTTGACAACGCAGTGATAGATATGGCGGACGTATTAACACCAAACACTGTCGACGCGCCGCAGATCGTATTCATCCGTGTGTATAGTGCATTTTTTTTCTCTATATCCTCAGTAATATTCTCAATCACCAAATCACATTCTACAATGTCGTCCAACTCAGTTGTGAAACGGATATTTTCCATTATCTCCGCTGTGCTATGCGTCTTTTTTTTATGCTGCGGGTGAAAATTATATAAGCGTAAGTTCGCTTCGATCATCTGTCGGCATTTATCCAACTGAGATTGAGAAATATCCACAACGTTAGTTGATATGCCGTATTGCGCCATGTTATGAGCGACGCCAGTTCCCATTACTCCTGCACCTATTACCGCCACGTTCATCATTGAGCTCCTTTACTGACAGGCTATTTCGAGGTTGTCTTCGCCCCCCAGTTGCGCCGCGATATGCGCGTAGATATTGCGCGGATTGGGGTTTTCCATCAGGGTCAAAAGATCGATATGTACGTTGAAATCGCGTTCTAAACGGGAGGTCAATTGCGTCACCAGCAGCGAATGCCCGCCTAATTCAAAAAAGTCGTCGTCCACCCCGACCGGCGATATTTCCAGCAACAGTTCCATCAGACCTGTGATATACTGCATACCCCGCGAGTGTGCGGCTACGAAAGGTACGCTTAACACGGGACGTGCCTGATAAGGGTGGTGCGTTTCGGGTCCTGCTTCGGGTTGGGTCTCCACACTACCCATTACCCGTCCAGGCAATGGGTAGTGGTTGTGTGCGAAGGGATATGCTGATGCGCTCCCGCGTTGCGGCAGCGGAGTGCCGTACCACACGGCCCAATCCACATTGATACCTGCACACCACAGTTGCGCCACGTAGCGCAATACATCAACGTCTTCTCTTATTTCCGGCGGCAGCCTAACCCAGTTGATACTGTGAACGCCCTCCCCCAGTTCTCGGGTATCTGCCAACAGCGCTTCACTCCAAAACCCTCTGTCGTTACGCTGTGCATCGGTGATGGGATTTCCTTGCCAAGCCAGCACGTAGCCGGGGATAGGTTCATGGCGCTCAGGAAGCCAGAGATGAAGCGCCTTTTGCTCCATTTCCCACAGCAAATGCAACACGTCTTGCGTCGCAATCATGCCACTGGCTGCAGCGGCAGGCAAAAGGCCTGTTCCAGCACCCGACAGCAGTGTTAATGTCGGTAGCAGGTTCATCCAGGTTTTTAGCGCGGCGATAGTCTGGCAGCCTCTGATTAGCAGGCTGCTGTTCGCTTGTGCCGCCCACGTTTCAGCGTGGCAATAAGCGGGTGGAATATTCATGCCGTCGAGTAATGCCGTCAGAGCAGTCGCTTCGCGTTGATAATGTGCCGAATGCGCCAGCCACTGTGCGTAAGTACAATCGTTCGTAGTACGTAGATCTGGACAGTGTAGGCCCCAAGGAGCGTCGGGCATTAGGTTATCCAGCGATGCCAGCATCGCTTGCGTACCATCGTTTTCCACTTGTATCACTCGGCGGCAATCAAACACGGGGCGCGCCACTTGTTGTGTGTAGGCTAGCGTTGACGCATCAAGGGTAGCCAGCAACGGGGTAAGCTGTTGCGTCAGCTCATCCAACTGCTCGAAAGACGGCGCGGAGAGAGGGATAAACACCGGTGCTCGCACTTGGTCATGGTCATCGCGCACCGCAGGATTCAGCCCTTCCAAAATCATATGCACATTAGTACCGCCAATGCCAAAAGAACTGACGCCAGCGCGGGGCGGCATCCGCGATGCGGGCCACTCCTGCGGCTGTATCGGGATATAAAACGGTGAATGCGCCAGATCCAGCTTCGAGTTAGGCATTTGATAGTTGGCGAGCGGCGGAATGGTCCGGTGATGAAGTACCAGCGCCGTCTTGATTAACCCAGCCACGCCCGCCGCCGCGTGGGTGTGGCCAATATTCGCCTTTACAGCCCCTAGTGCACAGTATTGGCGGTGTGAAGTATCGAACGCCTCCGTCAACGCAGCGAACTCGATAGGATCGCCAATACGGGTGCCGGTACCGTGGGTTTCAACGTAGCCGATGCTTTCTGGGCTTACTTCTGCCAGATGACAGGCCGCACAAATGACCGCCTTCTGTCCCTCATGACCAGGCGCGACAAAACCGATTTTTTGTTTACCGTCATTGTTGACCGCGCTACCCCGGATCACCGCATAGATGCGATCGCCCGCTGCCAGAGCATCTTCCAAACGCCGAAGCACAACCACACCCGCGCCATCGCCAAACAGGGTGCCAGAAGCCTGACTGTCAAAAGGACGGCAGTGGCCATCGGTGGAGTGGATCATGCCCTGTTGACAGAAGTAGCCTGACTTCTGCGGTAAATCGATAGTAATTCCACCCGCCAACGCCAGATCACATTCGCCAAACAACAAGCTGCGGCAAGCGATATGCGTTGCACTCAGAGAAGTCGAACAACTGGTGTAGAGACTATACACCGGACCGTTGAGATTGAGACTGTAGGCAATGAGATGTGCGAGCAGATCCTTATGACCATAGATGCCAGACTCAAAACGATTCAGCGCATCGCCGCCAATCTGTGACAGCGAACGCCGTAGCCAATCCACATCTTCTGACGCCCCCACGAATACCCCGGTGATCAGATCGCTGGTACGTTGGGCATAGCCTGCATCTTCCAGCGCATGGTAGGCAACTTCATGTAATACGCGGGATTTCGGATCCAGAGTCTGCGCCTCTTTGTGACTGTAACCGAAAAATGCAGCATCAAAGTCGCATATGCCCTCGATATAGGGCTTGGCCCGTACATAGGCCGGGTTGTCCAGAGTACTCTGTTCGACGCCTTCGGCCAGCAACTCCTCCTCGCTAAAGAAGGTGACGCACTCTTTACCCTGAACGATGTTATGCCAGAATTCGTGTAACGTCCGGGACTGCGGGAAACGGACCGCCATACCAATAATGGCGATTTCCATGCCGTTCATTTCGCTTGCGTATTCCATAAACTTCATTACCTTTCTTCAGGGCGAGGAGGCGCCCGGATTAATGCAAAGACGTGTGACTGCGCGCAGTATTTTTCGCAATTTGCAAAGCACGTTTTGCTATCTGATTCGCGCGCGTATTCGTCTGTACTGCAGGCTGTGGTGATGGCGCATTTGACTCGCCCTCCGGGGGCTGGCAAAACGTCGCCAGCTGGCGCACGGTGGCGTGGTTGTACAGCGACACCACGCTCACTTGCGGATAGTGACGCGCCATTTGCCCACTCAGTTGCACCATATCGAGTGAGGTTGCCCCTAATTCGGCATAGTTGTCGTCAATGCCTACTCTATCCAGACCCAGATACTCTTCCAGGATTTGGCAGAGCACGCGTTCCACTTCACGTGTCGCGGGGCTGTAAGGCACGCCAATTTCCGGACGGGGCCGCTTTTTCACTGTCTGCTGAGTAATCGTATCGTTAGCGGCAGACGGTACACCGCGATCCACCCGGTTGCCCCGCGCTAATCTATCGATCGCCCGAGGTGAGAGCAGCAGTTGCGCCCACGGACTGCGAGTGTTCAGTATCGGCCACAATTGGCGCATCACCTCGGCATTGCTCATGCTGAGCGCATAGCCGCCGAGGCGCCTTTCTGCTATCATGGCGTTCAGCCGGTCCATGCCTGCCGCAGTGCGATGCGTTACCACCACCTTGCCAATATGCTGCGGCGTGGTCAGGGTGGCGAAGGCGCGTGCAACCTCGGGCAATGGTACGGATTTGCATGGAAGGAGCGGTAGCGTGTTATCATCTATCCAAGCGACAATCTGTTGCAGGTAGCGACTAAACGCACCATGCGCCGCGTGAAAATTAATCGGAATAAAGGTGCCGCCTTGGGCGAAGAAACGCATCGGTAGCGCTTTGTCTTCCACAATGTCCTTGCTGCCCAGCTCAAGAAAACGGCCCAGCGGTGCCAGCAGCGCGAGGCTAGCGTCAAGCAGACGGCCTGTGAGGGAGTTAAGGATCACATCCATCCCCTGTCCGTCCGATGCGGTCAGCAGAGTGGCAGCGAACTGTTCGTCGTGTGAATCAGCTACGGCATGTACGCCTAGCGAAAGCAAGTAATCGCGTTTCTGCTCGCTACCTGCTGTGGCGAAAATCTGTGCTCCGCAGCGTTTGGCAATATGTAGCGCAGCCAAGCCAACGCCCCCCGCCGCACTGTGGATCAATACTCGTTCTCCGGGTTGCAAATTAGCGCGCACCACCAGTGCGTAATAGGCGGTGAGGTATGCGATAGGCAGCGCAGCCGCCTGTTCGATGCGACAATGGGCTGGTTTTCTCACTACGCAATCGCTTTCTACCCGTGCGTACTGGACAAAACCACCGTTTAGCACCGCCATAACATCCTCTCCCGGGGCAAATTCAGTGACATTTTTACCCACGCGAGTAATGCGTCCGGCGCACTCCAGTCCCAATTGCAGCGGAGCCTCACCCGGCTGCTGCCGGAGCAATCCCGTGGTGAACAGCACATCCTTAAAGTTCAGTCCGGTGGCCAGTACCTCAATCTCTACTTGTGAATCCCCCAGCGCTAAGCGCGGCGTAGGGCACAACGCTAGCTTTCCTGCCCCCTCCCCCTCAGCGGCCAGCCGCAGTTGGTAGTTATCGGCACTGGGCACGCGCAGTCGCGTGTCGTCATCGACATCTTGTATGTGGAGCTGTACCTTGCGCTTCACCATTGCCGCACAGCGGGCAACCATCTCGCCTGCCATGTCGTAGAGCGTGAAAGCGTAGCTGTCACCCTCCTCATCGTGCCGATTGACAGTCAGCGCCACATGTAAGGTGTTCGGCAACGGGCGGTACAGGCGTAAATCCTGATAAAGGAAAGGTACCGAATCAGTATGAAAACCAGGCAGTTGTTCGACAACACTGCTGGCGATGTCCAACAGCGCAGGGTGCAGTGCGATCGTATCATTAGCGGCAACGGTGGGCAGGGCCAGCGTTGCGAAAACCTGAGTCTGGGCGGTATTGCCATACAGTTGTTGTACGCTGTGCCAGCGCGGCCCATAGTGGAAGTGCGTGCTCGATAATTCCTTTGTTGGAGGAGTGATAGTGTGCATCTCGCGCATCAGCCCCGTGAGATCGCACACAACATTATCGTCTACCATCAGACGCGTCGCCCTGCCTCTGGCATGGGTTGTTAACGTGCCACTAAAGCGCTCCGTCATTGATTTCACCTCGACACTAACTCCTTGCCCGTTAGGTGAAATGTCAACAAAAACGTCAACACTGCAGTTGTCCATCACAGTCAACGGTGCCAAAAAGACCAATTCATCAATGCAGATTTGGTCTTGCACAAAGTAATGGCGCAGAGCTTCATACGCCAGCGCCAGATAGCCGGTTCCCGGCAGCGTGGCGATACCGGATATCCGGTGCTCATCCAGCAGCCAATCGGACTCGGGGGATAATCGCGCGTAGTAGCTGGTGTCAGCCCCTTGTTGTTTATAAGCCTGTAGCAACGTTCCCGTCATCAATGGGCGCAGTCCACGCAAGACATCGTATTCACTGCCGTTTATAGCATCCAACAACATGCCCTGCTCACGCAATGCATCCAACCCGATACTGAGCGCATTCACCTTGTAGCGGGTACGCAGTTGCTGTGCCAGTGCATCCAAATAGGCGCTGGCGGTAGCATAGCCTGTCTGGCCAATCTCCGCATTCACGGCAGCCAACGAGTTACAGAACAGCAGTAGCAGACGCTCATCCAGCAGATTCCGTTGCGCTAACGCATGCAGCACATTAGCAGTACCCCGTTCTTTCACCGTTAGCGTGTCGCGTAGCGCAGATTCGCTCAATTGATGCAGTGTCAATGTGGTGGTAGCGTCGGCAGCAAAAATCACGCCATCCAACCGTCCATAGCGTTCGAGCAGAGTTGCCAGACAAGCTCTAACCGCCTCCGCCTGCGTCACGTCGCAGTGGATAACGTCTAATGCGTCCTGCTGCACCGCTTCATGGTGATAACCTGTGCGGCTGCTCAGTACCACACGGACTCCCTCACGCTGAGCAAGCGCTTCGCCGATCATGCGGCCAATCCCCTTTTCACCGCCGATAATCCACAGTACGTTGCCCGGTATACACCCTGTTTGAGGGGGTAAGTGCGCCAACAGCCGTGTCGGGATAAAGCGTCGCAGGTAAAGCATCCCCTGCCTGAGCGCCATTACCGTTTCTTGTTTCGGGGCCAGACGCTGGGTTAGCAAGTTCAGATTCTCATCACTGCTCTGCGCATCGATATCGATCAATCGTACTTCGGTCGGGTGCAGCTCTTGGGCAAACACGTTTACTGCGCCCGACAACGCTGCCAGCGTCGGTTCGGGATTATCCTCTTCCTGTACGCGAAACGCACCATGGGTCAATACTGTTAAGGACGCCAGCGGCGTGGTGCTGTGCATACACCAGCGAGCAACACGATAAAGTCCCGAGAGCGACTGTGTCAACGATGATCCTGCCTCCGCACCGGGAGCATACAAGCAATGTAACTGTCGGTAGGTTTTGTGTGCTAAAAGTGCGCAGATGTCGTGGAAATGCGTCAGAATACGGTCATTATCCCACACGTCGTCCTCTGACGATATCGGCAGCGGCATTGTGATGCTGTCGACACCACTACTCATCAGCGTCTGCTGTAACTTGTCGCCGTCAGCACTAATAATGATGATCAATTCGCCCGGCGCATAGAACGCCTCCCGCAAGGATGTGTCGTGCATCCGCCACAGCACACGCTGGAGCCACTCATCTTGCGGACGGCGCAGAGGATTTGGATACTGGCGATAACCGGAAAGTGCAGCACCATAGCGATAGTAATAAGTCTGTTCGAAGGGGTAATCCGGCAATGGAATGTGCTTGCCGAGTGCCGTCTGGTTAAAGCGTCTCCAATCAATATTCTCCCCCCTGACCCACAGCGCCGCCAGCGTACGATGCAACATGTGCTCATCATCGATCGCCGCGTTGGCTTTGCGTAGCGTCAACAGGGTCGGCTGATCGCTGTATTGGTTATGTCCTTGAATAAAGGTAGAGAGCGTATTACCCGGCCCACATTCGATAAACAGCGTGGGTTGTACCAACAGTTGCGCCGCACCTTCGCTAAACAGCACCGCGTTGCGCACTTGCTGCACCCAGTAATCCGGCGAGGTAGCTTGCTCCTCAGTAATCCATGTACCGCTTACATTAGATATAAAGCGCTTGTGCGGCGCGTGCATCGGGATTTGCCCCAGCAACTGTGCAAAATCGTGCAGCATCGGCGTCATCATGGCCGAGTGGAATGCGTGAGAGGTTTTCAGGCGCCTGTGCTGTATCCCGCCCTCGACTAAGCGTGTGCTCAAACGGGAAATGGCCGCCTGCTCGCCCGCGACTACGCAAAAATGCGCGCTATTATTAGCTGCCAGTTCAATACCCCGTTCTGCAGCTAGCCATGGGGTCAACTGTTCGCGACTAAGGTAGACCGCCATCATGCTACCGGGACGCATGGACTGCATCAAACGTCCGCGCGCCTCAATGACGTGCAGCGCATCCTCAAGAGTAAATACGCCAGCAATACAGGCCGCAACATACTCGCCCAGACTGTGCCCGATCATACTGTCCGGCGTAATCCCCAGATCAATCAAGGTGCGCGCTAGGCTGTATTCGACACAGAACAACGCCGGTTGTGTGAACTGCGTTTGATCAATATCCCGCGTATCCTCATCGTCAAACAACAACGCCTTGAGATCGACCGTCGAATAGCGTTGGAATGCAGCAAAGCAGCGATCCATGTGCTGGCGAAACATGGGTTGATGAGCATAGAGCGCGCTGGCCATGCCGTGATATTGGCTACCTTGACCAGGAAACATGAAGCAGATCTCCGCTGTCGTGCGCTGACCATTGAAGATTTCCGCTTGCAATATCGTGGCACAGGAGAGATCGATTTTCGACCCACGACTCACCAAATAAGCCCGCCGATGGTCAAAGGCTGTGCGTCCAGTTTGCAATGTATAAGCCACATCCGGCAGGCGCACCCCTACTCCATGCTTGACATATTCCAGTGTGGAGGCCACGCGCAACTCTAACGCAGCGGGTGTTTTAGCGGAGAACAACAACAGATAGCTGTCGCGTACCCCCGTCGCTGAAGGGTCGTCCTCATGTTGATGTGCTTCTAGTGCGATGCTGGCATTGGTGCCGCCGATGCCGAAGGAGCTCACCAGTGCACGACGAGGACGCGTCGACGGCCACGGTTGGACTTGCTGGTTAACGTACAATGCAGAACGCGATAGATCTATAGCAGGATTGAGTTGGCGAAAGTGCGCTGTTGGTGGCAACACTTGATGATGCAGGGCGAGCGTTGTTTTGATGACGCCCGCCACTCCCGCAGCGGAGTTGAGGTGGCCAATATTACTTTTCAGCGCTGAAACCACACAAAACGGAACAGGTGTTGGGCCAAACACCTCATTAAGCGCACGTAACTCAATAGGATCACCCAGCACCGTACCGGTGCCGTGCGCTTCCACCAATCCGATACTGTCGCTATCAAAACCGGCACGGCGCAAACTGGTGCGGATTACCGTTGATTGCCCGATCACACTCGGCGCGGTATAGCCGATTTTGTTATTGCCATCATTATTGACCGCCGAACCTTTGATCACACCATAGATGCAGTCCCGATCCGCCAGCGCGTCGTCCAGACGTTTTAGCAGCAGCATTCCTAAGCCATCACCGGTGACTGTGCCAGAGGCTTGGCTATCGAAAGGACGACAGACACCATCTCGCGCATTGATCATGCCTTCATGATATTCATAGCCCCGGTACGCAGGCATCTCGATAGAAACGCCGCCCGCCAATGCCGCATCGCAATCCCGGTTACGTAGTGCGATGCAGGCCTGGTGGATAGCCACTGCCGAAGTGGAGCAGGCGGTGTCAAGCGTCACGGCAGGGCCGGTGAGGTTAAGCGCATGGGCAATCAATGCTGTGACGGAATGGATATTCAGGATACTGGCCTTGTACAGGGCGGTAGAGTCGGTAGTGTCTTGCATTACCGCATTAAGCCAGTGGGGGGATGTCAGCAGTCCGGCATAAATGCCAATCGCACCAGTAAAGGTGGCAGGATCGCACCCAGCGTGTTCCAGAGTTTGCCAGCAGCACTGATGCAATAAGCGAATTTGCGGATCCATACATTCCGCCTCGTTGGGAGTATAACCAAAGAAATCCGCATCAAACCATTCGTGATCATCAACAATCCCTTTGGTTTTTATATAATTCGCTTGTTTAAGCGTGTCAGGTGTCACACCATGCGCGCGCAACTCTTCATCACTGAACAGTGTTAATCCCGATTCCCCTCCTACAACCAGCGTCCACAACGCTGCAATATTCGCCGCACCGGGGAAACGTCCCGCCATACCGACAATCGCCACCGGCATGTCGCTGTAGACAACAGCACGCGTTGGAATTGCATCCTCCGGCGATACGGCAGTATCGAGAAAATGTGCTAACGCCGTGAGCGTTGGGTACTTAAAGAGATCGGTAATATCAATCTCCAAGCCAAGTTGCCGCTTAATATCCCCTTTAACCCTGATGGTATCCAATGAGGTGCCACCGAGGGCGAAAAAGGAGGCATTGCTATCAATGTCTTGTCTATCAAGTACGCGTTGCCAGATAGCATGCAGCGCATGTTCCATGTCACTATGCACCTCTGATATCGTGGTGGACACGGCGTTGCACTGAGTTGCGGGCAGGAGATACCGCAACTGCGCCAAGTCGGCCTTGCCACTATGGCTTTTTGCAATCTCCGTCACCACCACCAAGGATTCCGGAATAGCGAATGGCGGCAATCTGTCAGCCAATTGCCCTCGAACTTCCACCTCATCATAGCTATCATTGACGCAGACCACTGCCGCAATATGCAGCGTTTCACGTACGCGGTAAGGAACCACTACCGCCTCGATAATGCCGGAGCACTCCAGCAGGCGCTGCTCGATCTCTCCGGTTTCAATTCGTTGTCCATTGATCTTAATTTGACCGTCTTTACGCCCAAAACAGTCAACACAGCCATCATCCAGCAACCGGGCATAATCGCCAGTTTTGTACATCATACCGCCGGGAATAAAAGGATCAGGGACAAAAACCGTCGCACTTAGCGCCGGGTTGTTCTGATAGCCGATGGCGACCCCCACTCCACCCGCCACTAGTTCACCGGTGGCACCGATAGGCAACAAATGCCCATGGAGATCGGTAATGTAGAGCGAGGTGCCCGGTACCGCGTATCCTATCGGGACTCGGGCGGGTTGCAACCCGTTGAAACGATATGCGGTGGTAAAAATAGTGTTTTCCGTCGGCCCATAACCGTTTGTCACCACCAGATGCGGGTATTTTTGCATCACGTCGTTGACATGCCACGCAGATACTGCTTCGCCGCCCACCGTAATGTGTTGTAACATACCGAAGAAATCGGCACCTTCTGCCACATAGGAGTTAAACAAGGATGAGGTAAACCAGGCGCGCGCCACCTGTTCATCAGCGATCGTGCGGCGAATGTGATTGATATCAAGTAATGCCTGTTTGCTGAGTAATACTAGTTTGCCGTGGTTGAGCAAGGTAGACCACATCTCAAACACCGAAACATCAAACTCAAATGGGCAGGTCAGCAGCGTTGTCTCACCGCTCTCCACCTTCAGCGGGCTGTCGCCTTGTATCAGGCGCAATAAACCGCGGTGCGCCACCGCGATACCTTTTGGCTTACCCGTCGACCCCGATGAATAAATCACATAAGCGCGAGAATCTGGTGTGATAACCGGAAATACCACCGAGGGCGCGACGGGAAATGCACAGAGGTCACTCTGCGCAACGTTTAATGCATCTAGCGGTTTGCCATGTACCAGCAACAGCGCCAAGCCGCTGTCATCAATAATTTCCTGCATCCTACCCACTGGGTAGTCGGGGCTGATGGGCACATAAGCAGCCCCGATCAACATGATGGCGATGATGGCAACCACGGTGTTTACCCGGCGTTCGCTAATTATGCCTACAGTATCGCCAACCATAACACCCTGCTGTACCAAATAAGCCGCGAGCTGCTCAGCTTGTGCTGCCAACTCCGAATAGGTCAACGCGCACAATTCATCAACCACTGCGACCTGTGCTGGCGAAGTCGCAGCAACTTGATGAAATTGTTCGATGACGTTGGATTGACTATCCCAATCCCGGCATGCCATGCGTTCCAGATAGGGTTGAAGTACCTGCGCCTGCTGGCATGGGGACAAGTTTACCAACGCAGCAATGGGGCGCTGCGGATTGTCCACCAGTTGTTCAAGCAGATAACTCAGGTGCATCAGCAACGCTTGCGCCATGTTGTTGGTCAGGTAGTTAAGGGCATATGCAATACTGAAACGGAATCCCTTCTGTTGAGTGATGGTCAAGGTCAGCGGATAGTGCGTTTGTTCATGTACACTGAGATGGCGAATTGCCACGGGCGACGCGCATGACAATAATGTCATATCAACGGGATAATTCTCCAACACCACTAAGGTATTAAAAAGATCCCCAGCATGACCTTCTTTATGTACCAACCGTTGTATGCTGGCTAAGGCATCATGTTCATTGCTGTAGTGAGCTATTAGTGTTTGGTGCATACGTTGTAAGTGTTGCAACAGTGTCGCCCCATCATCACGCAGACGCAGCGGCAACGTGTTAATAAATAGCCCTAGTGTTTCTTCTATACCATCAATTGGTATATTTCGCCCTGATATTGTCGCGCCGAATAACACATCGTCAGCATAGCACCAACGTTGTAGCAGGATGCCCCAGGCCACATAGAAGATTACTGCGGGGGTGATACGATAATCGCTGCATAGCGTCTGTATTTTCTGACACACATCCGGAGACAAATTGATCTCCACATGATTTGTTTGATTAACGTAAGAATTGTTCTCGGCTTCAGTATCTGTGTGATATTGTGACAGCGGCACGATACAAGTTGGTGTTCCCTCCCGAAGATATGCAGCCCAATAGTCGTGCTGAAAGGTGTGACGTCGGGCCGACAGTGTGTCTACAAGGGGTTTCAGAGATGAGGGGATAATGGCGCTATCATCCCTCACACCACTGACCACAGCCGCTCCATAGAGTTGGAGCAACTGTTTAATGAAAAGGGATAAGCTCCAGCCATCCATCACAATATGATGGTATGATAGTATAAAAGCACTTTCTTTCGTTGACTGAATAAGGTAGGCCCGGACTGGGATCGTTTTCAAGGAAAATGGGTATTTTAAATCAGCCTGTAGCAGTTGAGGAATTATAGCATCAATACCGTCATCCTGCGGGACAGGAATGATAATGTCATCATTAGCTAGTAGAAAACGTATTTCCTCTTGCTCACAGTCTAACACATATATATCCGGCAACACATCGGTCTTCACCACCTGACAAGGGCGCTCATCAATCTCCCAGTTATAATCAGTGCGAAAACACTCATGCTTTCGAAATAACGTTTCCAGCGCCCACTTGAAGTGGGCGCTATCTACATGCTGAGAAAAAATGCATGTAAAATGCTCATGGTAGTTACTCCTTTTCTTATCCTTTAAGGAATGGAATAAAAACCCCTGTTGACTTGGTGTTAGCGGTAACTGCTTACGCGTGTCCATCTTATTACATGGAAAATCTCCAGAGGTATTATCCATAACCATCACCTTATTATCGGATTTATAGATTATTTAACATGATTATTCTAAATGGCACACCTATCCGCAAGTATAGTTTTTTATTGCGTATTCATATAATCATATTGCATTTTATCACTTACAGGAATACCCCCAAAAAATCCTTATATTCTGATTACATGTTTTTCTTCAATGAATTAGATTCTGTCTGTAAGCAAAAACATGTAAGTCATGCAGTACATACATGATGTAGCGGGTATGAATTGATACAGCCACCACATAGAAAATAATGCGTAATTCCCATTTACATAAAAACCGTTGTATCGTAAATTCCTCTTAAATACTGCCAAAACAACAGATACACAGATACACAGATACACAGATACACAGATACACAGATACACAGATACCATTCAGGATGGGGGGAAACATGGATAAGTTCAAAGAAAAAAACCCGTTATCTCTGCGTGAAAGACAAGTATTGCGCATGCTGGCACAAGGTGATGAGTACTCTCAAATATCACATAATCTTAACATATCAATAAACACAGTAAAGTTTCATGTGAAAAACATCAAACATAAAATACAAGCTCGGAATACGAATCACGCTATACACATTGCTAACAGGAATGAGATTATCTAAATGAGGATTGATATATTAATTGGACATACTAGTTTTTTTCATCAAACCAGTAGAGATAACTTCCTTCACTATCTCAATGAGGAAGAAATAAAACGCTATGATCAGTTTCATTTTGTGAGTGATAAAGAACTCTATATTTTAAGCCGTATCCTGCTCAAAACAGCACTAAAAAGATATCAACCTGATGTCTCATTACAATCATGGCAATTTAGTACGTGCAAATATGGCAAACCATTTATAGTTTTTCCTCAGTTGGCAAAAAAGATTTTTTTTAACCTTTCCCATACTATAGATACAGTAGCCGTTGCTATTAGTTCTCACTGCGAGCTTGGTGTCGATATTGAACAAATAAGAGATTTAGACAACTCTTATCTGAATATCAGTCAGCATTTTTTTACTCCACAGGAAGCTACTAACATAGTTTCACTTCCTCGTTATGAAGGTCAATTACTTTTTTGGAAAATGTGGACGCTCAAAGAAGCTTACATCAAATATCGAGGTAAAGGCCTATCTTTAGGACTGGATTGTATTGAATTTCATTTAACAAATAAAAAACTAACTTCAAAATATAGAGGTTCACCTGTTTATTTCTCTCAATGGAAAATATGTAACTCATTTCTCGCATTAGCCTCTCCACTCATCACCCCTACAATAACTATTGAGCTATTTCCTATGCAGTCCCAACTTTATCACCACGACTATCAGCTAATTCATTCGTCAAATGGGCAGAATTGAATCGCCACGGATAATCTAGACACTTCTGAGCCGTCGATAATATTGATTTTCATATTCCGTCGGTGGTGTAAGTATCCCGCATAATCGTGCCATTCACATTTAGAGATCATCCGGCATAATCAATCTGCCAACGAAGGAGAGCGCTATGCGTAAAGCCCGTTTTACTGAGCATCAGATCATCGCCGTGATTAAGTCGGTTGAAGCCGGACGAACTGTTAAAGATGTCTGTCGCGAGGCCGGAATCTCTGAAGCCACCTATTACAACTGGAAGTCCAAATACGGCGGCATGGAGGCTTCTGATATTAAGAAAATCAAGGATCTTGAGGACGAGAACCGCCGTCTAAAACAAATGTTTGCCGACCTGAGTCTGGAGAACCGGGCGCTGAAAGACGTTATCGAAAAAAAGCTTTAAAACCAGCCTTTAAGCGTGAGCTGGTTACTCATCTGATAACGACGTTCGAACTCAGTATCCGTCAGGCCTGCCGGAGTCTGAACCTGAGCTGGTCTGTCGATTTTATGCATGATGCCCTGGTCTGTGGCCGTCGTTTTCGCATGTTCAATGTCGTTGATGATTTTAACCGTGAGGCATTGTCGATTGAAATCGATCTGAATCTGCCAGCTCAGCGAGTGGTCCGTGTACTCGACAGGATCGCGGCAAACCGTGGCTATCCGGCCATGCTTCGTCTGGATAACGGCCCGGAATTTATCTCCCTGGCACTGGCTGAATGGGCAGAGAAACATGCAATAAAACTGGAGTTTATCCAGCCGGGTAAGCCGACGCAGAACGCTTTCATTGAGCGCTTTAACCGGACATACCGAACAGAAATACTCGATTTTTATCTGTTCAGAACGCTGAATGAAATACGGGAAATCACTGAAAAATGGTTATCAAAATATAACTGTGAACGCCCGCATGAATCGCTGAATAATATGACACCGGAGGAATACCGACAGCGCCATTATTTGGCCGGGATCTCAAAAAGTGTATGGAACTAAAATGGGTCTATTTACACTGCTGCTACGATAATGCCTGCGTGGAAAGCTTCTTTCATTCACTGAAAGTGGAATGTCTCCATGGAGAACACTTTATCAGCCGGGAAATAATGCGGGCAACGGTGTTTAATTATATCGAATGTGATTACAGTCGCTGGCGACGGCACAGTTGGTGTGGCGGTCTCACTCCGGAACAATTTGAAAACCAGAACCTCGCTTAGAGCAGTGTCCATATTACGAGGGTAGGATCAGTCGTTTCTTTCGCGGTAACTTTATATGATCGCTGTGTACCAGCATCGAGAGAAGAAATTCAGGATGTATTCAACACTGAGTTCACAAGCTCTGTAGCTATTAAGTCAGTATTATTTACGTTTACGATACATGTTATTATCGCAGGATCTTTATCTTGGTAGTGATACTGCGAGTGGATACACCCCCACTCAGTATCTTCTATAACTATGGCTTTTGGTTCTTCAGGCATCATACCTTCCATAACACGTTCTTGATGGATACGTAACTTGTAGTACTTCTCTGGAGATGAAGAAATTTCAACGAGTACAGATTGTAGATGTACGAAGCCTAGAAATTTAAAACACTCGGATTTTGTAGAGGATTTTAATGATAAAGTCCAGATAACAAACACGTTATTGGAACCATCACCATAATTTTTAGTGTCAATCTTATCTACCAGCTCCTCGTTGATTAACATAGACTGATTTAGCAACTTCCGCTTCACGCCCTGAGCGGACTGTTATCGCTCTTTAGACACAGTTCCACTAGGGGAGAGGATCAGCGCTTCCCACGTAGGGACACTATAGTAACTATCACCACATGCAGTAGGGAAGCTCAAACCAAATTTATGTAGCCAGCTCCTATTGGTGGTCATTCTGGTGGTCTTGACAGGAAGATAACTCTGGTTTAGCTTACTTATTAGCCACTTACTGGCAAAGGCGATCCCAGTCAGAGGAGCCAGATTCAGAAAAGCCTGCTTACGAGCAGGCTTTTTGCTTTCTTATCGCAATACTTTCAATCTATCTCTATTCAGAAATTATCTACGCGTTCGATCATTCGTATTTGATGCTGTGCTCATCCTGCAGCCTGATTTTCACCAGCAACGCACCCAGCAACGCCAGATCTGCCAGCACCGCCAGAGCGTAGACAAAGCCTCCCTTTCCTGAATCGGCATAGTGATTGGTTAGCAGAATCGCCAGGGTAATAAAAACGATACTCGCTATCGTCGGGATGTTCGGCATCATCCCCAACAAAACTCTTTCTGCCGCATGGGTTTGCCAGACAATGCCCAGCCCTAATCCACCAAAGACGATTCCCGGAATGAGCTCCAGCCAACCGTGTTCGCTATTCCATATCACCAGAACCAGCAACCAACCTATAGCGGACAGCACAAAGGCATAACACGATATTGTCACGCAATAATGCGCTGGCCACGGCTGCCAACGCCCGATTGCATAGCCAACAGCAAAAGCTCCCGCCAGCGCCAATAGCAACGCCAAACTGGCGATAGCGCCGATAATGGCGGAAATGCTCAATAACAGCGCGCCTGCCGCGAATAGGCTGCTTAGCGCGATAGCTTGCGCACGCGGTTCAGCACAGGATGTCGCTACCACAGCACGCGGGGACGGGAAAATACTCATTTTTCACTCCTGACATTCTCAAGCGATGGTGAATTAAATTCACCGCTTTTTTCACATCTCAGTAGACTAGCGCCTGTATAATTACCCACACAAACGCATAGATTTCAGCCATAGATGAGAAAAACTCAGCCATGAGAAAAAACCGTCTACCCCCGCTGGGCGCGCTACGCGCCTTTCATGCCGTTGCCCGCTGCCGCAGTTTTAAACGCGCCGCCGATATGCTCGGGGTGAGCGCTACCGCAGTAAGTCATCAAATCAAGTTGCTGGAATCTGTGCTGGAGTGCCGGGTCTGTGAACGCAATGCCCTTGGCGTCAGCCTTACCGAAAGCGGCGAAATTCTCTATGTCGGCACCCAGCGCGCCTTTAGCGCGCTGGAAGAGGCTACCGCGCAAATTGTTCGCTCACACCAGCCGCCGTCGCTCACCGTCACCACGACTTCCAACTTTCTGACTCACTGGCTGGTACCGAGACTGGCAGCATTTAAAGCGGAATTCCCCGCCATTGACCTGCGGCTACATACCAGCGTCGAACGGGTGGATCTCAACCAGCGCAGCGTGGATGTCGCGATTCGCTATCGTGAGACGCCGGAGCGCGGACTGCACTGTACCTTGCTACATGAAGACCGATTTATCGTCGTCGCCAGCCCCGCGCTAGGTATTACACGGCTGGAGGATTTGCGTCACGCGACCCTGTTCCACGTTGAACATCGTCACGTTCCGGCAGATTCGCCGGGCTGGGAGAACTGGCAACGCCGCTACGGACCCCCGCAGCTGAATATCGACGCAGGGTTAACCTTCAGCGACGAGACGCATGCGCTACAGGCGGCGGTGGCGGGACAAGGCGTGGTGATTGCCAGCGAACTGCTGGCGCACGATCTGTTGCAACGCGGGGTATTAACGGCACCATTTGAAATGTTCTTACCGGGAGCAAACTATTATCTGGTGGCGACACAAGAGCTAGCCCAGCGCGCCGATATCAGCGCCTTGCGGGACTGGCTACTGCAGCAGATAGCGATGAGTTGAAACCAGAGAAAGAGGCAGATATCGGACGATATCTGCCTGACTGAATTTTTACCAACCGCAGACGTTAGTCTCTTCGTCAGATTCATAACCGCGCACAATATTGATGAGCTCTTTCACCGCATCAGCGGCATGCAGTGGATCCTGAAGCGCCTCGATTGCAGCAAAATCTTTATCTACCGATACACCGTTATTATTGTTCGTCACCATCAGGCTGAACCCTTTTCCCTGTGCGTTATCGGTTGAAAGATCCTGAAGCAATTCCGCTACTGCCTGAACCGCGATATCAGGGACATAAAGCGCCATCGGCTTGAGATAAGTTTTCTCTCGTTTTTCATTATTGTTGTTATTGACTATCGCTAATGAGTAACCTTTATTTTCACTGTTCATAGACTCAACTTATCCCTCAATCAGAATTTTAGGGTCGACGTAAAAATCGACATTAAATACAGTATCGTCAGTTAATGCCTCAATGCAGTGCCATTTTTCCGGAGGAAAGACACCAAACTGCCCCGCTTCAATAGTCATCGTTTCAACAGGGTCTGGGCTCGTTTCATCGGCATAACCATAATAGCGTATTGCGCCCTGCATCACCGATAAACGCGGGTAGACGCCCTGTCGCGTACCGGCATCAAGATGGCGCTTCCAGATGGACGCGGGCGCGGTCTCTTTGGTCCACATGGGGGTGGAACGGGTCTGAACATAATGGGTAGGTATAATGATTCGTTGCATGATTTGCCTCTCTTTCCGCGCCGTGAAATAGCGCCGCGAATGGAACGATATATTGCATATCATATACCCCTTTCAATTGCTAAGGGTATTATTTTTTCGAATCTATTTTACCTACCACTATTTATACCCATTACGGATTATCGTTATTTAAAATATAAAAAAGCGCCAGTGATAGTTCACCGGCGCCAGTTTAAAGACTGAGGATTATCTTGTTTCAGTTGTTATTTAACTGCCCCGGCTTGCCAATTAAATAGCCCTGAACGAGATCGCAACCCAATTGTTGCAGCGAGGTTAATTGTTCCTCGGTTTCAACACCTTCGGCGACAATGCGCATATGTAAGCTTTTCCCCATACTGATGATCAGGCGCACAATATCGAGGTCATCTTTTTGCATAGGTATATTGACCACAAACGAGCGATCAATTTTGATCTTATCAAAGGGGAAATAACTTAACCGTGACAATGACGAATACCCGGTGCCAAAATCGTCAATCGAAATCTGAATCCCCTGCTCGCGTAACTGGCTGAGGATCTCCAGCGAGCGCGTATTTTCGTTAAATACATCAGATTCCGTAATCTCAAGATCAAGGCGCCGCGGGTCGAGGCCCGTCTTCTTTAGCACCGCAACCACCGTGTCTGTGAGTGAGGTATTGATAAGTTGAATCGGTGAGACGTTAACCGAAACTTTCAGTGGTTGCTCCCAGCGGGCCGCTTCCTCACAGGCGGTCTTCAGCACCCACTCGCCAAGTTGGTTAATCAGGCCGGTTTTCTCCGCCACCGGGATAAATTCCGTAGGCGGTACCATGCCCCGCAGCGGATGAAACCAGCGAACCAGCGCTTCGTAACCATAAATTTCACGCGACACCGTGTCGGCGATCGGCTGGTAGTAAACCTTGAACTGGTCATTTTCCAGCGCATGCAGCAGATCGTCCTCAAAGGATTTGTTGTCCTGTAAACGTTGCAACATGCCGGGACGGAAAATCTCCACATGTCCCGCACCGGATTTTTTCGCTTCATACAACGCCAGATCGGCACATTTGTATAAGTAATCAGTGCGGCTTTCAGCATCGGAGATTACGATGCCAATGCAAGCCCCGATGTTAATTAATGAATCGTAGATCTGGTACGGCTGGCTGATTTTCTCGCGGATCACATCCGCCCGCTCCAGCGCCATTTCTTCGCTCAGATCCTGCGATACCAGGGCAAATTCGTCGCCGCCAAGCCGGTACAGCGTCTCTGATGTTTTACGGAAGAACGACAGGCGGCTGGCGAGCTCCTGCAGCAGTTTGTCACCAGCATCATGCCCCAGGGTATCGTTAACATCTTTAAAATTATCCAGGTCGAACAACATAACCACTGCGCAGCCATTATAAGGTTTCACATGATTGACTACTTCCTGTAGCCTCTGCCAGAAAGAGAGGCGATTAGGCATGCCTGTTAACGAATCGTGATAAGCATCATATTGCAACCGGCGGTTCTGTACCTGCAGTTTCTCTTTCGACAGCTGCAAGTCATTCGCGAGCAATTTCATGCGCACATGAGCGCGGCGCAAGTTGTTATTTTGCCGAAGCATCAATAGCCCAAGAGTGATACACATCGTAATCAGCAAGATTGAAATCACCGAATAGATGTAATAGAGATGCTGAATCTTATCGTGCGTAAGATTAACGACATCAAAGTCCTGCGCCAGGGTCATGGAGGCCAGTGAGGTCATCGGACCATCTAACTTACTCATGGTATGCAGCAGAGTCACCATCTGCTCAGGCGTCATGGTGTCCAGTTGCCGATCGAGTTGATCGAGGATCTGAATCAGACTGGTCACCGTTGCCTGCCGCTGCTCGCTTTTTCTGATAAACTGACCAAGATCGCCCTGTTGCAGCAGCTCGATCTGGCTCATCATTATTTCCAGGCGCAGGCGTACCTCATCGCGGTCGGTCCCCTTCACGTTCAGCGCCAGGGCGCTTAAACGAGCCTCGAGACGCATGTATTCGGAGACCATCTGAGACACAGACCACGAGTCGGTATAACGGGTTAATTTTTGCAGCTCACTCTGCCGCTCATGCACCAGATAGGTAATGTATCCGGTGACGATAAAAAGCGACAAAATAATGGCAGTGAGTATTCGATTCAAGATCAGAGCCTTACTCAATTATAATCTTTGAAACCTGCCATGCTGAGCGGGAATAATAGATTTGGTTTTGTAACTCCGCGCTACTATCGTAGGGATAAACAATAAAAAGGGGCCCTTTATCACGAATGCGCATATATTCACCATTCATCTTCAGCGCCAGAATCACCGGGAATTTATGAAAATCCTCCACTGGTACCTCAGTGGTATAATCGTTAAGGGCCATCACCTTCGCCGTCTTACCTTGCGCGCCCACTAAGTCCATAAGTTTGCTAAGTGAAATACCATCAAAGCGCACTTTCCCTGAATACCACGGAGTGGTGGTGATCACTGTCTCATTGCCCAATTTTTCTAGCGCGGCAATGTCAAATACGGCGGTATCACCTTCGTTTGTATTGGTAATCTTTCCTGAAATGGTTAAAACGGGTTTGCCTGTTGGCGCAGGCAGTTTTTCTGCGAAAGCATTGGGTAAAACCAAAACATAAAATAAAACTGCAAAAATTAGACGCATATCACCCACCATATCCAGCGTTGGAGATAGTAATTGTAAACCATTTACGTGAATTCTTAAAAGCTGTCCCAGTAGGACCACAAAAATAAAATAGCAGTTATGGTCAACAGTTAACCCACGCCAGTGGTGGAAATTAAATGTTCGATTTAGACATTTTTTACTTTATTGTCTTTCATGCTGGTAAAAAACTTTTCAGCTGCGCTTATGCGCGGTAATCTCGTTAACGGCGCGAAGATAAGAAAGCGTCTCATTCAAATAATAACAAGTTAACAACAAACAGGACAGGCATGGACTCAACGCTTATTTCTCCCGACTCCGGCAAGGGGGTTGCTTCTCTTCATCGCGCTCGTCGTGCGGCATGGGGAAGCTTTGCCGGCGCCGTCGTCGACTGGTACGATTTTCTGTTGTACGGCATTACCGCCGCACTGGTGTTCAACCGCGAATTTTTCCCACAAATTGGCCCGGCGATGGGCACGCTCGCAGCCTTCGCGACCTTCGGCGTCGGCTTCCTCTTCCGCCCGCTCGGCGGCATTATCTTCGGCCATTTCGGCGACCGTTTAGGCCGTAAGCGCATGCTGATGATGACCGTGTGGATGATGGGGATCGCCACCGCCTGCATCGGCCTACTGCCTTCCTTTAACCAGATTGGCTGGTGGGCCCCGGTTTTGTTGGTTATTTTACGCGCAGTGCAGGGCTTCGCCGTCGGCGGTGAATGGGGCGGCGCGGCATTGCTGTCGGTTGAAAGCGCGCCAAAAAACAAAAAGGCGTTCTATAGCAGCGGCGTGCAGGTGGGTTATGGCGTCGGTCTTTTACTCTCCACTGGGCTGGTATCGCTTATCAGCAGTTTCACCACCGATGAGCAGTTCCTTAGCTGGGGCTGGCGCCTGCCATTCCTGTTTAGCGTAGTGCTGGTACTGGGGGCATTGTGGATCCGCAACGGCATGAGCGAGTCGGCAGAATTTGAACAGCAGTTGCAGAAAACGCCAGCCGCGAAGAAAAAACGCCTGCCGGTACTGGAAGCGTTGGCGCGCCATCCCGGCGCCTTCTTATTGATCACCGCCCTGCGCCTGTGTGAACTGTTAACGATGTACATCGTGACCGCCTTCGCCCTCAACTACTCGACACAAAATCTCGGCCTGCCGCGTGAACTGTTCCTCAATGTTGGGTTGCTGGTGGGCGGTATTAGCTGTATTACCATTCCCTGCTTTGCGTGGCTGGCGGATAGGTTTGGCCGCCGTCGTATCTATATTACCGGGGCGCTGATCGGAACATTAAGCGGCTTCCCCTTCTTTATGGCGCTGGAGCAGCACTCGCTGTTCTGGATCCTGTTTTTTGCCCTGATGCTGGCCAACATCGCCCATGATATGGTGGTCTGCGTACAGCAGCCGATGTTTACCGAAATGTTTGGCGCCAGCTATCGTTACAGCGGCGCAGGCGTCGGCTACCAGGTGGCCAGCGTGGTCGGCGGCGGTTTTACGCCATTTATCGCCGCCGCGCTGGTCACCTTCTCTGGCGGGTCATGGCATAGCGTGGCGATTTATCTGACGGTCGGCTGCCTGCTCTCCGCCGTTACGGCGATGTTGATGAAAACCCTCCATCCGGCATAAAAAGGGAGGCTTTATGCGCGAACCACATAACGCAGGCTGTTTGCCCATCCGCTTCAATATCGGCGGATTACCGATTGTCCAATGCGATGATCCCACGCTCGCCGAACAGCCTCTGTTCGAGCGCGCGCGCCGCGGCGAAGCCGTCGCTCAACTCTGGCAGGCGCCGCAAGGGTTCGTGGTTCCTGGCAGTTACCGGAAATTCGCCAATCTGGCCACCGTCAGTGAATCCTTTGCCGCCCGTGGCTGGCCGGTGTGGATGCGTCGATCCGGAGGCGGGCTGGTGCCGCAGGGGCCCGGGATCCTCAACCTGAGTCTTGCCTGGCCGGTAATCCAGCCATTAGGCGAAGCCGCCGAACCCATCTATCTGTTGTTATGTGGAATATTGCAACGCACGCTTTCGACTCTTGGCGTCGAAAGCCATTTTCAGGCCGTCAGCGGTTCTTTTTGCGACGGCCGCTATAATCTGGCCTGCGGTGAGGGAGAAAACGCGCGCAAGATTGCCGGTACCGCTCAATACTGGCGGCCCATAGCCGAAAGCCAGGGTCACATTGTCCTGGCTCACGCCGTGATATTACTGGATGCCGATCTGCAGGCCGCGCATCAGGCGGCCAATGATATCGAGGCGCTGCTCGGCAGCGGTAAGGTCTACCGCGCGGACAAAACGATTACGCTCGCCGAATTATTGCCCGGTGAACCCGACCTCATCGAGCGATTCAGGCTGGCGCTAGCTAAGGCATTGCAACGGGTGTCTTAATAGCATCACTGGCGCGCTTTTTGACCGGCGGCGAGACGCAGCCGAGCCTGCTGTTCGATATTCTCCAGTAGTTCCTGCACATCGTCCTCGCCGATATCAAGGAACTGCCCTTCCATCAGCGCGGCGTGAATATCTTCGCGAGTGACTGCAATCCCCATCGGCACTACATTCGGCTTCACCTCTTCCGCCGCCAGCGGATGCGGATAGCGGCGCCCGACCAGATTGTTGAAGACGATCGCCAGCAGCGCCAACATCATGGAGTTCAATAATACCGGCGTCAGCACAAACTGGTAGCCTTCACTGTGTACGCCGGCGCCGCCAAGTATGGCCGTGAGCGCCACCGCGCCGCCAGGCGGATGCAGACAACGCAAAAAGTACATTCCAGCGATCGCCAGCGCCGCCGCCAGGCCGCAGGCGATTGCCGTATCCGGCACCAGTAGTCCGACGGTGACGCCGATCAGCGCCGAAAGCACGTTGCCGCCAACGATAGACCAGGGCTGAGCAAGCGGGCTGCTGGGTACGCCAAATAGCAATACCGCCGAGGCCCCCATCGGCGCAATAAACCACAGATTCACCTCACCCAACAGCCAGTGGCTGAACATACTGGTCACCGCCAGTCCGGTCCCCGCACCGATCGATCCCAGCACAATATGCTTTTTAGCAACGGGTAAGGCATGAGGTTTTAAACGGCCAAGAAAAATACGCGCGCGAGAAAATAGCGGGCGCTGTAAAACGCGTAACATCGAACGAATCGCTCACATCATAGGAATAAATGATGTTTCATTGTCTTTATTTAACCATTCATTAACAACCATGTATTTATGATGCCTATTATTTGCAACTTTACCGGGCAGTGTGGGTTATGTGATTTTTACACCCTGCGTTAGAATCATCTTCCCCACCGGGGTTAAACCCACTCTACGGATTAAAGGTCACAATACGGTGAATAATAAGACAAATTTAACGAAAGAAGTGGCATGGGCCAGCCAGAATATGCCGCGTACCCTGCGTCAGGTGGCGGCCCTTCCTGACCTCAGCGAAGTGCGCCTGGCCTGCTGTATGCATCTGGATATGAAAATGATCCCGCTGGTGCAGGGGCTCCTTGAGAAAGGGGCGAAAGTCTTTTTGACCACCTGTAATCCAACCACCGTGCAGGATGAGGTTGTCTCCTGGCTGGTGGAGCGCGGCGCGGAAGCCTGCGCCTGGCGCAATATGAGCGACGCTGACTGGCAACAATCATGGGAAAAAGCCATCGCCTGGGGGCCAACTCACCTTTGTGAAATGGGTGCGGATATTACCACCCTGCTCCACCAGCGCGGCGAGTTCGGCAATGTCGTTGCCGGCCTTGAAGCCACCGGCTCCGGCGTCAATCGCCTCGGTGATATTCGCCCCGGCTACCCTATCTTTAACTGGGATGATCTGCCGGTCAAAGAAGGGCTACATAACCGCCATATGGTTGGCCTGACGGCCTGGCACACATTCTTCCAGACTACTCACCTGACCCTACATGAGAAAAAAGTGCTGGTGATCGGCTACGGCCTGGTCGGGCAAGGCGTCGCCGCCGCGGCAAAAGCCTTCGGCGGCCAGGTTATGGTGGCGGAAATCGATCCCGCGCGCCGTTTACAGGCCGCTTATGACGGCTGGCATGTCGTGGATTTACAGGATGCCATCGCATCAGCCGACGTCGTCGCTACCGCCACCGGCGGCAAAAAAGTGGTCAACAGCCTGGCGCTGGACAGCGCTAAAGATGGCGTATTTATTCTCAACGTCGGCCACGTGGCGGAAGAGATTGACTGCGAACACCTGCGCCAGTTCCCGCATGAAGAGGTTATGCCCTATATCAACGCTTATCGGATGCCGGGGAAAACAATCTATCTAATGGCCGATGGCTCAATGCTCAACCTTACCGCCGGTTTTGGCGATAGCCTGAATGCGTTTGATGTCACCCTTGCGGTGATGGCCAGCGGCATTCGTCATATCGTTACCGATGGCATGCAGGCTAAAGCGGATGTTTATCTGCTGCCGCAAAGCGTGTGGCAGCAGGCGCTGTAAGCACTGTTTCGGGGGGCCGGTCGGCGCCCCGAAGCCGCTTAACGGGTTTCCGGCAGCACGATATTGCTCTCAGCCAGCGTCCCCATATTGTTGAACATTGCCCCTGCCGCCTCGACCAGATGCATGGCTAACGCCGCGCCGCTGCCCTCGCCTAAGCGCATGCCCATCTCCAGATAAGGTTGCAACTGCAGGTGTTCCAGCGCAATACGTGCCCCCTTCTCCGCCGACAGATGCGACGGTATCAGGTACGGATGCAACTGTGGCGCGATCCGGCAGGCCGCCAGTGCTGAAGCGTACGATAAAAAGCCATCGAGTATCACCGGCAATCCGCAGGAAGCGGCGCCCAGCATGACCCCAGCCATCCCGAGCAAATCAAAACCGCCCACTTTTGCCAGCACATCAAGGCCATCGCCTGATGAAGGTTGATTGACCGCTATCGCCCGGCGTACCACTTCCGCCTTATGCGCCAGCTGCGATACTGGAAGGTTCGCGCCGATGCCCACAACATCGCCGGCATCATGGCCGGTCAGCACGCTGACCACGGCCGCAGCAGGCGTGGTGTTCGCCATCCCCAGCTCGCCCACGCCGAACAGACGCACGCCCTGCTCCGCAAGCTGGCGGGTGTAGCGCATGCTCGCCAGTAGCAGCGTTTCAGCCTGCTCGCGACTCATCGCCGCGGTACAGGCAATATTGCCGCTGCCGCGCGCCACTTTCATATTTACCAGCCCAGGGATCGGTTCGGCGTCAATACCGATGTCAACTACCTGAACATCAGCCCCGGCCTGCGCTGCCAGCACGCAAACGCCGGTATTCTTACGGGTCATATTGGCCGCCTGGATAGCGGTCACCGTTTGTGGCGAGACGGTAACACCTTCATGCCAGACGCCGTGGTCGGCGCACATAACCACAATAGTTTTGCGTGCAAAATGTAGCCCGCCCTGTAGCCCCGGCATACCGGCTAACTGAATCGCCAGCGATTCCAGACGCCCCAGGCTGCCGGGAGGTTTCAACAAGCCGTCAATATGCTCACGAGCCCGCGACATCGCGCTTTCGTCCGGTCGCGGGATGGCCGCTAACCATTCAGTTATTGTATTCATATGCTTCCTGTCAGCGCGGTGTGTGCTCTATAGCAACGCCAGTAAAAAGATAACTTCGCCCAGTTCAATGGCCGCCCCAAGCGTATCGCCGGTCTGCCCGCCCAGCGTGCGCTTCAGCGCCTGGCCAAGCGCCGATACCACCAGCAGCGTTATAACCGCAGCCAGCAGGCCATGCACGCCCAGCAGCAGCGTTGCCAGCGCCAAGGATAGCGCCAGGGTAATGACGGTCTGACGGAAAGTCACCTTGCCAATAAATACGTTACCAAGCCCCTGCTCCCGGGCATAACGCTGGCGGTACATTAGCAACACCGACATCCCACGCGCCACAGCGCAGGCGGCAGCCAACGCCGCCAGCATCGAGGTACCGCGCAGCGCCAGTTCGCTAATGACGAATACCTTCGCCACCAGCACAAAGATCAGCGCCAGCCCGCCGTGCGTCCCGAGCCGACTATCGCGCATGATCTCCAGCATCCGCTCGCGGCGGCGGGCGGAAAAGATCCCATCGCAGGTATCCGCCAGGCCATCAAGATGAAAACCGCCGGTCAGCAGCGCCAGCGCCAGTACGGCAAACAGCGCGGCCAACGGCAGGCCGCACCAGGCATGAAGCGCCAGCATCACCAGCCCGGCAATCGCGCCGAGTAGTAACCCCACCAGTGGAAAAGTAACAATCCCGCGCTCATATTGATCGATTTCCAGCCCCTGCGACCAGCGGGCCGGAACCGGCAAGCGGCTCATAAAAGAAAGCGTGGCAAAGAACGATTTAATCATTTGATTTTGACTCCTATCCCTGAAACAACCAGCCACACCTCATCGGCAGCCGCGGCCAGCATCTGATTCACGCGCCCGGCAATATCACGAAAATGCCGCGCCAGCCGGTTGTCCGGCACGATTCCCAGCCCCACCTCATTGGTAACCAACAGCACCGGCGATGGGCAGGCGCGGCAGGCAGCAATCAGCTGAGTGATTTCTTGCGTGACTGCCTTTTCCATCGCAGCGTAATCCCATTCTTCAGGATCCGTTTCCCCACCTTCAGCGAACAGAATATTGGTGACCAGTGTAGTGACGCACTCAAGCAAAATGGCTTCATCGGGTTCATTATCGGGGGTAATGAGTGGCGTTAGATCACGGCTGCGCTCTGCAGTACGCCAATGCGGCGGGCGGCTATTGCGGTGATGTTGAATGCGTGCGGCCATTTCATAGTCAATAGCGGCTGAAGTGGCGATATAGAGCACCGACGCGAAGGATTGGAGTAAAGATTCGGCGTGACGGCTTTTGCCGCTACGCGCGCCGCCGGTAATCAGTATCATCGCGGCGGTACCTGTAGCTGGGACAGCATGTGATAAACCCTTCCGGTATCAATAAGTTCACGGCGGCAGTATAACAAACTGTCGGCTTAAAGGGCGATGCTTATACGGAGGTTTAACGGCAGGAAGATGGAGGAGCCCGGCGGCAAGCATTGCCGCCGGAACTAATGAGAGGTTTATTCGCCGACTTTGGCTTCACCCATCACTTTGAGTTTTTTGGAGATGTCGCGACGTTCTTTCGACAACTCGGCGTTTTTGATGATGTAATCGTCAACGCGGTCTTCATAATCGGTTTTCATGCTGGCGATGATACCCTGAATGGCTTCAACGCTCATACCCGGCTTGATGTAGTCGCTGAGGTTGTCCAGCAGCAGGACACGCTTCTGGTTATCACGGATCTTTTTCTCAACGTCCTGAATTTCACGCTGCAGCTTGTTCTTACGACGGAACAGACGAACAAACTCCAGAACGTCCTGGAAAGAAGGCTTAGTTGTTTCCATTTTTACACCCCTAATATTTGAGATTCGGATTCGCTAAAGCGACTGCCCTATAGGGCTAACATAACTGCTAGCAGTCGCTGATGACAATGTTTTTTCCTTTGCGTTTATCATAACCCTAAATGCTGCTGAATCGAAGCAACCTGTTCACTTCGCGCACGTATCTGCCTTTTATTTGCGCAGCGCGCGGCAAATAAGGTGCGACAGCAGCTCAAGCTGGCGCGCCAGCTCAATGGTCAGCCAAACATAGCCGTGAATCGGCGTTTCCGACAGATTATCGTCCTGATGCTCTTTGATAAGCTGCCGCAACTCGACCACGATCTCGTTGAGCTTCTCGGTGTTGGCGCGTACCGGCTGCGGGTTTCCCTCATACAGGGCATGGGCGATAGTCAGCAACGTTTGCTGGGTCATCTGTTGGGTTTCACGTAAAGTCTGGGCGTTGAGCATCACAAAATGGCCCTGACGAGAGGCCCAATAAGCGTTGATCTGCAGTTCCAGCATGCATACCAGATTACGGCTGACGGTCTGAATGGCTTCGAAGATTGCTTTCTGAATATGCGTTTCTTTGCTGGCCGGGGTTATCAACCCGCGCATTTTCACCACGTCATTGAGCGCTTTCTGAAGATGTTTTTCCAGCCGCGGGCGCTCAACCAGATTTGGCGAAAAACCGGCCTGATACAGCCGATTAAACGTTGTGACATAATTCGCCATCTGGATGCGCCAGTGCAAAAACGCCCGCTGCGGCCAGATACCGGTAAACAGCATCGCCAACAGTGAACCAAAGATAACATCGCCGCTTCGCCACAGCGCGGTGTTCATATCGCCCGGCGGCGCGCCCACCACCACCGCCAGCGTAATGCCAATCAGCAGCGCCTGATAGGGCCGCTTGCCGAGCGCCAACCAGCCGCAAAGGAACATCGCCACCGCGCACCACAGCACCATGATTGGCAGTGAGATAAGCTCGAGTTTGAGCGCCACCAGCCCCAGTACCGAACCGAGGATAGTGCCGCCAATACGTTCGAAGGCCCGCGGCACCACATTGCCCCAGAAAGAGATAGGCCCCATCACCACTACCAGGGTGATCAGAGGCCAGGTGCCCTCCGGCACGTTCAGCAGACGCACCAGCAGGAAGGTCAGGACAAAAGCCAGCGCGATGCGGATACCGTGTACAATTCGGTAATGACGATACAGACGGATCTCAAATGGCTTAAGTGATTTATCAGCGCGCACGGCCTGCTCCGGCAAACAGAAAAGGCCAATTGTAGCCGCTTTTTTCACGAGCGCACTGCGCTAATGTAAAAAACCTTGTCAAGATAAGGGATAACGACTTACGAGCCGATACGGTTCACCGCCACATACATCTCAATATCCCAGTGACCATCCTGGTTGCCATCGTTAAGATAAATTTCAAAACAGGGCTTATCCGCGATTTCGAACTCGCTGCTCTGCAGCAGGCTGTCAAAGAACTGCAGCCACGGCGTGGAGAAGTCATGGTTAATGACCCGCGCGCTGGCGCAGGCGTAATCGCCACCGGCAATTGCGGTGAGGATGACCCCTTCACTATTCGGCGGGATGACGTAATCATCCGCCACGGTAACAACGGTGTCACAACGCAGTTTTTCCGCCGGTACCTGCTGCGGATTATCATAATAAACCGCGACCCACTCCTGCGCAGGCACCTGGTGGTGACTGACCCACGCCGCCAGTTGTTCAAACCCCTGCTTTACGGTCTGCTCCCAGGGGCCAACCATATGAAACCCGGCAATCTTGCGGGCATCGAGAGATTTAATGCTGTAGTTCATAGCGCCTCCAGTGTTGATAAAATACTGTATAAATATACACTAAATTTAGCAGCCGGATGAACAACAGTATGTGCGCGGATTCACAGAGTCGCCACAAACGCGAAATGAATAAAGCCCGCCGCAGAGTGCGGCGGGCCAGAGGGTAACAAGATTAAATGCCGTGATGCAGATAATCGCTCAGGCGGGAAAACATCCCGCCCTTGCCAACGCTTTCCAGGGTCACCAGCGGCCAATGCCCGACCACTTTGTCGCCATCGTAAAGCGAGATTTCGCCCACGCGTTGGTTAGCGGCGATCGGCGCTTCCAGATCCTTGGTATCCAGCACATATTTTGCTTTGATACGTGGAACTTCTGATTTCGGGATCGCGAGCCAGAAGTCCTGATCGGTGCCGAGCTTGATCTGCTCTTTGTCACCATACCAGATATGTTCGACGCCGACCTGCTTACCTTTTTGCAGCACCTGCACGGTGTCAAAGTTCTGTTGACCCCAGTGCAGCAGCTTAGCCGCCTGCTCTTCTCGCCCTTTTGGACTATCGGCCCCCATCACCACGGCAATCAAACGGCGCTGGCCATCGACCGCCGAGGCAATAAGATTGAAGCCCGCTCCTGAGGTATGGCCGGTTTTCAGGCCATCGACATTCATGGTTTTGTCCCACAGCAAACCGTTACGGTTCTGCTGGGTGATACCGTTCCACGTCAGGCTTTTTTCGCTATACATGTGATAGACATCCGGCTCGCCGTGAATAATCGCCCGCGACAACACCGCTAAATCATAGGCGGAGCTATGCTGGCCAGGCGCGTCGAGTCCGTGGACGGTTTCAAAATGGGTGTCTTTCAAATGCAATTTTTCAACGTAGCTATTCATCAACGCGACAAATTGCGGTTGGCTGCCGGCGACATAGTCAGCGAGCGCGACGCAGGCGTCATTACCGGAATCGACGATCAGCCCGCGGCTAAGATCGCGAACGCTAACCCGATCGCCCGCTTTAAGGAACATCAGCGAAGAACCGTTAAACACCGGATTGCCCTTGGCCCAGGCATCCTTACCGACGGTGACCATATCATCAAAGGTAATGCGATGACTGTCGATGGCGCGGTCGACAACGTAACCGGTCATCAGTTTGGTCAGGCTGGCGGGGTTACGCTGTTGGTGTTCATTACCGGCGGTCAGGATTTGACCGGTAGTGTAGTCCATCAGCACCCAGGAGCCGGCCTGGATCGATGGCGGCGTCACGGTGACGGGCAAATCAGCGGCAGCAAATGCGCAGGAAACGCTCGAAGCGAGCAAAGTTACAGCAAATAAAAAACGGCCTTTCAACGGCATATCCTCAAGATTTACAGATTCGCCGTCCTTTTTACGGAAGTTCGCCTGAGAGATCAGGGCTAAATTGCAAGAAAATATGACACAAGCGTCGCTCGATGATGAACAAAAATATAACAATCAAAAATTAATGCTAATCAAAAGTAAGAATATTGAAGACAAATAACCACACAAAACATGGCACTTAACAAGTTTGTAGCACATATAAATAATATTTCACCAGGAAAAAACTCAAATATCACGCAATTAAATATTTTTTTCGTTAACTAAAACATCACATGCGTGAGTTAAATCCTAATTATTACTCCGGAGGGTAATAGCAATAGACACATGTCCCCTTTTTATATTATTCGTTAACGAATCGTTTACATAGATTCAGATGGTGAATAAATGCATCACAATAAAAACTGGTCCCCGGAACTTGATGGGCTAAGGGGATTCGCTTCGCTATGGGTACTTCTCGGTCATATATGTATATTGACGCAATGTAACATCCCTATTTTAAGTAACCCGGGACTAGGTGTTGATCTTTTTATTCTATTGTCTGGGTATTTAATGACCAAGAATTATATAGAAAGACAGCATAAAGAACCATGGGCTTCATCCAGAACGATATTTTCATTCTGGGCAAGGCGTTTTTTCCGGATTGCGCCTCTTTATTATATTTTACTTATAGTTGCCTTCCTGTTCGGGGAAAACATCGGTCACTTCCGCGATGTTATTGCTACTGTATGGCCCGTCACTCAAACAGAAACCGCACGTTATAGAGATAGTTCGATAATCAATATCATCACTCATATCTCGTTTACTTTTGGTTTATTACCTTATTATTCATTCCGCACCGTACTTCCCGATTGGAGTATCGGCTTAGAAATGCAGTATTATGCTTTATTTCCATTCATTATGTTATTAACTATGAGACTGGGATTCGCCACTATATCACTCATTCTGATGTTATTATGTGCCGTAGCCGCTTATGTACTCCCTGAGTACTTTAGTGCGTTTCCCATGCCGTCAATGATACTCTTCAAACTTCCATTATTTATAGCAGGAATGCTGATATACAAAGCAGTATCCGAGCATAAAAAAATATATATACTGATTGCGATGATTGCTCCGTTTATTGCATTAGTCATAAAATTAAGCATTTCTTATAAGCAGCTTATTATTGAAGAGATGCTAATACTGGGAATGATGACATTACTCATCGAGCACAAAGCCAGCTCCCCGTTAAAGAGGATAGTCGATGCTGTAAGAAATCTGCTCTCGCTTCCTGTAAGCCAGTTTTTAGGTGATGTATCCTATTCCGTATACCTACTTCATCTGATGATTGTGATTCCAGTCATCGGTGTGCTTATCCAATATACTGATTTTGAAAACTTATCGGCAACATTGCGGTTTGTTATACCCACAGCAATAATCACTCCTGTCACTTATATTATAGGGGCTAACTTGTACAAATACATTGAGCGATCGGGTATCGCCATAGGGCGTAAGCTTATCAGTCAACATAGTAATAAAGAGAAGGAAATGGCCTAATATACCCTTTGTTGCCTAAAAGATATAACTGGTAATAAGCCATAAAGCTTGTAATATGCAGCATTGCCTCCGAAAAATAAAAAGCCCTGGCTTACCAGGGCTCAAAAATCACAGATGGATATCACTTAAAACGTCTTTGTTTTTTCTCAGCCATGATGGATTAAAGTGCCCCGGATCGGCATAAACATACTCGCCATCAACTTTGAGCTTACATTTCTCATCCTTACAAACTTTATCATAGATATTAATTATTTTGGCCCCAGCCTGTTGAGCCTTCTGGGCTAACAAGGAAATGAAAGACACCTGTTCTTTATCTATCTTAATATTTATATTTTCATGATCATTATAAGATAGAATTGGCTGTAGTCTTACTTTATATATCCCTGGGGTGACATCAATTATATACGGCGCATCTTTTATGAAGTACACATTTTTCCCTGCAGCAGTGAGTTGTTTAATTGTTTCCATAATACTATCGAGGGCCAAATCCTTACCTTCCCGACTATTTATTGAATAGCGTCCCTTCCCATCCGCATAAAAATAGTCTTTCTTGCTATAGAAGTACATGTACCAGGCACCACCGATAACAACATTCTGAATATTGCCTTGCTTTATTTTTTCCAAAACCGTTTTACGCATATCCCAGCAACTATCACGACGTTTATCATCGGTATACACATTCGGAACAGGAATACACCCTCCACCAGCCGCCAGAATTATTGATGGTGCGTTTTTCATATCATGAGCTTGCCCGTAAATATATTCAGCTATGTTAGCCACGTGAGAGTCCCCTAAAAACAAGTATGTCTCGCTACCATTTCCATTAATGGTATAGATACCGGTTCCATTGTTATTAAACTCATTGAGTCCGAATTCTTTATGATTATTTTTTAAAAATGTCCATTCAGTTTCTGTAGCTAATTTTATCTGATTGATACGTGAAGGGGTTCCCATTAGCATAAAGGATGATATCGGAATGACAACCATGACAGTAAAGAGTGAATATGATATACTTAATTTTTGTTTGCTTATTGGTTTCTCGACAATAACATATATCAGCATAGCCAACACAAACGAGATGACCAGACATATTGCGTTTGCTTTATTCGACTCGTGGCCAATAATAATTGAGGAAAAACTCATTAGTGGCCAATGTACCAAATACAACGGATAACTAATCAGGCCTACATATACAACTTTTCGCATTGATAAAATTCTGCTTACTATCGTATTCTCACCATAGAGAATAATTAGCGCAGAACCGAGTACTACCGGGATGGCTGAAAATCCGGGGAAGTATTTTTGAGTGGGTATGAGAAAAATGGACAGTATAACTAATACCAACCCCGATACTGCCAGTGCAGAATTTCCTTTAAAGTTGGTGTTTTTGTTTTTTATATCCGTGTAGATTACGGAAAACAAACTACCGACCATTAGTTCCCATGAACGACCAAGCGGCGAGTAATAGGCTGCTGCAGGATGATTGGATATATCATAGATATTCACCAAAAAAGAAACCAGGATAAATATCAGTATCCCTTTAACTTCGCATTTCTTCTTAACCAGCAATGTAATAATCAATGGCCAGAATATATAAAACTGTTCTTCTATGGATAGACTCCAGATGTGAAGAGTAGGTTTAAATATTGAAGCCTTATCAAAGTAACCATCCTCGCTCCATAGCAGGAAATTCTCCGTAAATATACTGGAAAAAATCACATGCTTTAGAGTCACTACGTATTCATCTGTGGATAATAAAAACCACGATAAAAACAATATCCCAATTAATGTTATAATTAATGCTGGGTAAATTCTGCGAATTCTTTTCTGATAAAATGGCAATAATGAAAAATTACCTGAAATTACTTCTTTGCGAATTATCGTTGTAATTAAAAAACCCGAGATAACAAAAAAAATATCAACGCCTATATATCCACTTCGAAAAATAGTTGGAAATGCGTGATATAAGAGTACTGACATAACTGCTATTGCTCTAAGTCCGTCAACATCCGGCCTGTATGTTAACACGCTACCTTTTGCCATTTCACCATAACCTATTGATACATATATAAAAATAAAATTAAACCCAATAAACTATAGCAGTATTTGCAACATATCATCAACAAAACATTACATTGCATGACTAAAATTAACATAGCTTATTTTTATGTCATATTTATGTAAAACTTAATTCTAATAATACGGTGTTTGGCAGTGTTTTATCACGAGCATGTACCGTGACATGGGGAGTAAGGCAATAGCATCGACTAAACTTGGCGCATCATCCACCACCTGAGTCTCGATATAAATTTAAATTAATGTTTAAATATCAACGTGAATAGAGGCGCTTCGATTCGCCGGCATATGATTTACCATGTTCGACACGTCACTCATGGCTTCTGATATCTATCCCAGCCTTTAATGGCGCCAGATATAAAATATGCTTTGATTATTGTTTTCAGTGTAAAGGTAAGCTTGCGATTTGAAGCAACACTTCATTCAAAAATTGTTGTTTATCGTTTAAAAAACAAAGAATTAACCGACACAAAGAGACTAGTTTTGACAATGAAAAATGGCGAACAACAATCCTTCCTCTTCCACGACTACGAAACCTTCGGTACCAGCCCTTCGCTCGACCGGCCGGCGCAGTTCGCCGCCATCCGTACCGATAGCGATCTGAATGTCATTGGCGAACCGGAAGTCTTCTACTGCAAGCCTGCGGACGACTACCTGCCGCAACCACAGGCGGTGATGATTACCGGAATTACGCCACAGGAAGCGCTGGCCAAAGGCGACAACGAGGCCGCTTTCGCCCGCCGCATCAACGATCTGTTCACGGTGCCGAAAACCTGTATCGTCGGCTACAACAATGTCCGCTTTGATGATGAAGTCAGCCGTAATATTTTTTACCGCAACTTTTACGATCCGTACGCCTGGAGCTGGCAGCATGATAATTCGCGCTGGGACCTGCTGGATGTGATGCGCGCCTGCTATGCCCTGCGCCCGGAAGGTATCAACTGGCCGCAAAATGAAGACGGTCTGCCAAGCTTCCGCCTTGAGCATCTGACCGTCGCGAATGGCATAGAGCATAGCAATGCCCACGATGCGATGGCCGATGTGTACGCCACTATCGCGATGGCGAAACTGGTGAAGACCCATCAGCCGCGCCTGTTTGACTATCTGTACAGTCATCGAAATAAACGCAAGCTGGCGACGTTAATCGACGTGCCGCAGTTGAAACCACTGGTCCACGTTTCCGGTATGTTCGGCGCCGCCCGCGGCAACACTAGCCTGGTCGCGCCGCTGGCCTGGCATCCGGATAACCGCAATGCGGTGATTATGGTTGACCTGGCGGGGGATATGTCGCCGTTGTTGGAGCTCGACGCCGATACATTGCGCGAGCGCCTGTATACTCCGCGAGACGAACTCGGCTATTTACCGGCAGCGCCAATTAAGCTGGTGCATTTAAACAAATGCCCGGTGCTGGCGCAGGCCAATACGTTGCGCCCGCAGGATGCCGACCGTTTAGGTATCAATACTCAGCGCTGTCTGGAGAACGCCCAACTGCTGCGCGCAAATCCGCAGGTACGTGAGAAAGTGGTGGCCCTGTATGCCGAAGCCGAACCGTTCGTGCCATCGGATAATGTTGACGCCCAACTGTACAACGGATTCTTTAGCGATGCCGATCGCGCGGCGATGAAGATAGTGCTGGAAACCGAACCGCGTAACCTGCCTGCGCTGGATATTACGTTTGCGGATAAACGCATTGAACGCCTGCTGTTTAACTACCGCGCGCGAAACTTCCCCGGTACGCTTGATGAAAACGAACAGCAGCGCTGGTTAGAGCACCGCCGTAACGTCTTTACGCCAGAGTTTTTGCAGGCCTATGCCGATGAACTGCAGGTGATGTATCAACAGTATGCTGACGATAGTGAAAAACAAGCCCTGTTGAAAGCGCTGTGGCAATATGCGCAGGAAATCGTTTAACCCGGGCCAGGCCGTCACCGTAGCCCGGGAGTACTAACTTAACTTTTCGCGCGGCTGGCGATGATATCGTCGGCCACGTTACGCGGCGCTTCTGCGTAATGATGGAACTCCATGCTATAGGTCGCGCGACCCTGCGACATCGAGCGCAGCGTGGTGGAATAACCGAACATTTCGGCCAGCGGCACATCGGCACGAATAATCTGGCTACCGAAACGCTCCTCCATCCCCTGCACCATTCCGCGACGGGAAGAGAGATCGCCCATAATATTGCCGGCGTACTCTTCCGGCGTCTCCACCTCGACGTGCATCACCGGCTCCAGGATCACCGGGTCCGCTTTTCGCGCCCCTTCCTTAAAGCCGAAAATCGCCGCCATACGGAAAGCCATTTCGGAGGAGTCGACATCATGATACGAACCAAACGTCAGGGTCGCTTTAACGTCGACAACCGGATAGCCCGCCAGCACGCCGGTGCCCATCGCTTCACGCAGCCCTTTTTCCACAGAAGGGATGTATTCACGCGGTACGACCCCGCCTTTGGTGGCATCTTCAAACACAAAGCCGCTCCCCGCCGCCAATGGCTCCAGGGTCAGCACGACGTGCCCATACTGCCCCTTACCGCCGGACTGACGCACAAATTTGCCTTCCACATCCTTCACCGTTTTACGGATCGTTTCCCGATAGGTAACCTGCGGACGGCCAATATTCGCCTCAACGCCGAACTCGCGTTTCATACGGTCGACGATAATCTCCAGATGCAACTCCCCCATCCCGGAGATAATCGTCTGCCCGGACTCTTCATCGGTATGCAAGCGGAACGACGGATCTTCGGAAGCCAACCGCTGTAGCGCACTGCCCATTTTCTCCTGGTCGGCCTTGGTCTTCGGTTCAATCGCCAGCGAAATGACCGGTTCCGGGAACTCCATACGCTCAAGAGTAATGACCGCATCCGGATCGCACAGCGTATCGCCCGTCGTGACATCTTTTAGACCAACACAGGCGGCAATATCACCGGCATGCAGCTCGTCGACTTCGTGGCGATCGTTGGCATGCATCAGCACGATGCGCCCGATACGCTCTTTCTTGCCCTTCACCGGGTTAAAGACCGCATCGCCTTTTTTCAACGTCCCGGAATAGACGCGAATAAAGGTCAACTGGCCGACGTAGGGATCGGTCATGAGTTTAAACGCCAGCGCCGACAGCGGCTCATCGTCACTCGGGTGACGCTCCGCCGGTTGCCCCTTGTCATCAATGCCCTGAATCGCCGGAATATCCAGCGGCGACGGCATTAACTCAACGACCGCATCGAGCATCCGCTGCACGCCTTTATTTTTAAAGGCGCTGCCGCAGAGCACCGGCTGGATTTCGCCGCCGACCGTGCGTTTACGTAGCCCGGCCACAATTTCCGCTTCGCTCAGTTCGCCGCTTTCGAGATATTTATCCATCAGCTCATCACTGGCTTCCGCCGCGGCCGAAACCATTTTTTCCCGCCACTCCTGAGCCGTCGGCAGCAGGTCATCAGGCACAGGCGCATAGCTGAACGTCATCCCCTGCGTTGCATCATCCCACAGAATGGCCCGCATCTTTATCAGGTCGACGACGCCGGTGAAATGCTCTTCGGCGCCAATGGGGATAACAATCGGCACCGGATTGGCCTTCAGGCGATCGATCATCATTTGCACCACGCGGAAGAAATCGGCGCCCGGGCGGTCCATTTTGTTAACGAAAGCCAACCGCGGGACGTGATACTTGTTAGCCTGCCGCCAGACGGTCTCCGACTGCGGCTGCACGCCGCCGACCGAGTCATAGACCATCACCGCGCCGTCCAGCACGCGCATCGAACGTTCTACTTCGATGGTAAAGTCCACGTGCCCCGGGGTATCAATGATATTGATACGATGGGGCTCAAAGCTGCGGTCCATCCCGGGCCAGAAGCAGCTTACCGCTGCGGAAGTAATGGTAATCCCACGCTCCTGCTCCTGCGCCATCCAGTCGGTAGTTGCCGCGCCATCGTGTACTTCACCCAGCTTATGGCTCATCCCGGTGTAAAACAGAATGCGCTCAGTGGTGGTGGTTTTGCCGGCATCGATATGCGCGGAGATACCGATGTTGCGATAACGTTCGAGGGGGATGGGTCGGGGCATGATGCGTCCTTAGTCATTTTGACTGTCAATGAGCGGCTAAATCTGCCGCGGTTAGGTTTACGGCATCTATAATAGTACAACTGTACGAGTACACTCGAACTATTTTTACTATCACTGCTATCGGTCAGCTTGCGACGGCGCGCGTGGCGCAAGAAAAGGAGTTTGGGTATAGTAGCCGCCAGCCGCCGATACGGGTTGCTGTTCGCGTGAACAGCACAACCGCCGACACAGGAATATTATGATCGCCAATCACCCCGAACGTGAACAAATTCGCCTCGAAAATGTTCTTTTTGCCCTGGGCAACCCCTTGCGGCTGGAAATCATTCGCACGCTCTCCGACGGCAGCGAGCAGAGTTGTAACGCATTGCGCAAAGAAGATATCGCGAAATCCACCATGACTCACCACTGGCGGGTGCTGCGCGACAGCGGCGTGATCTGGCAACGTCCTCAGGGGCGGGAAAATCTCATTTCGCTTCGCCGCGACGATTTGGATGCCCGTTTTCCAGGGCTGTTGGATACGCTGCTTAATGTGATGCGACAGGAGAAGTAAGCCATCCCTGTGCCCCCGGCAAAGCGACAGTCGCCAGCGGGGAAAAGCAGCGGACGCCAGAAACAAAAAAGCCGGAGGTTTCCCTCCGGCTTTTCTTATCATAAAGCGTAATTACGCAACGTCTTCGTACTGCGGTACCGGGTTGCGGAAGCTTTTGGTTACGCACGCCAGGTAAATCAGACCGATACCGGCCCAGATCAGACCCAGGATCATCGAGCTCTCTTCCAGGTTAACCCACAGCGCGCCAACGGTCAGGGCGCCGCACATCGGCAGGAACAGATACTGGAAGTGGTCTTTCAGCGTCTTGTTGCGTTTCTCGCGGATCCAGAACTGCGAGATAACCGACAGGTTAACGAAGGTGAACGCCACCAGCGCACCGAAGTTAATCAGCGCAGTCGCCATCACCAGGTCAAAGTTAATCGCCAGCAGCGCGATCGCGCCAACCAGGATGATGTTCATCGCCGGGGTGCGCCAGGTCGGATGCACGTAGCCGAAGAAGCTTTTCGGGAATACGCCATCACGGCCCATCACGTACATCAGACGCGCAACGCCAGCATGCGCCGCCATACCGGAAGCCAGCACGGTGATGGTGGAGAAGATCAGCGCGCCTACCTGGAAGGCTTTACCTGCCACATACAGCATAATTTCAGGCTGTGAGGCATCCGGATCCTTAAAGCGCGAGATATCCGGGAAGTACAGCTGCAGGAAGTAGGTGGCAAAAATGAAGATCAGGCCGCCAATCAGCGCAGTCAGGAAGATAGCGCACGGAATAACGCGTTCTGCATCTTTGGTCTCTTCAGACAGATTGCTGATGCCGTCAAAGCCGGTAAATGAGAAGCAGAGAATCGTCGCCCCGGTAATCATCGGGATAACGTGCGCATCGCCGGACCAGAACGGACGACTGCTGGCCAGCGTACCGGCGCCCTCGCCTTCAAATACGCCATACACCACCATGCCGAGGATCACGGCAATCAGTACCACCTGCAGCACCACGATAACGGTGTTGAAGTTGGCGACGGACTTGATGCTGCGCAGGTTAAAGGCGGTCATGAACGCGACCAGCGCGATAACAAACACCCACGATGGAATCGAAGGCACCAGCGCTTCAAAGTAGATTTTCGCCAGCAGGATGTTGATCATCGGCGCGAACAGGTAGTCGAGCAGAGAGGACCAACCCACCATGAAGCCTACGGTCGGGCTAATGGATTTCTGGGCGTAGGTATACGCGGAACCCGCGGAAGGATAACGGCGAACCAGCTTCCCGTAGCTCAGCGCAGTAAAAAGAATAGCGATTAACGCAAAGGCGTAGGCCGTCGGCACGTGACCGTCGGTCATACCAGAGACGATACCAAACGTATCGAACAGCGTCATCGGCTGCATATAGGCCAAGCCCATCATTACAACCGGAACTAACGTAAGGGTTTTACGTAATTCCACGCGAGAGGTATTTGGAGTAGCGTTATGCGACATAGTTATCCCCTTTTACGGCGAAGGCCAGCGCGTAAGCAAAAAATTGCCCCATTTCTTTCTATTCCTCAGCGACAACGACTGTCGGTTTTTAGTAAATATCTATCCGGTACGAAGCCCGGCCTCTTGGTATTGAATGATGTGTCTTTCGACCAAAAAAATAACCGACACTTTAAAAAAAGCGTCGGCTAGTCTCTGGTTTTCAGGCTGCGTATTTTGCAACAACTTCTGGCTTAATGACAAGATGTTGAAAGGTTTATTAATAGGCTAAGAATTCTAACCGCCTAATATTCATACTATTTTAGTATTGTAGATCTGACGAATAGCACTATTTGCTAATATCGCTTGTAACCACCATTGCGCGGCAAGGCCAAAAACGTCTTCATTCCAGCCAATCCATGCCCGATGCAGCCGCGCGGGTGTGCTAATACGTTTCTCGACCACTTTTCCCTTCTCCAGCCAGGCCTCTGCCAGATAGCGCGGCAGGTAAGCCCAGCCCAGCCCGGCGCAAACCAGCTCCAGCAGGCTATTCATATCATAAACCGTCACACTCTCCTGCTTTTCGCTTTGCAGCAACCCGGCATTGCAAATAATCGCCCGATATCGCTGTAACACCCGCAAATTCAACGGTTCCTTAGCCTGCGCCAGCGGATGATTAATCGCGACCACAAAACACAGATCCACATCGCCAAGCAGACTAAAACCATAACCCAACAGCGTTGGCGGCTCGTTAAGCGCGCCCAGCACCATGTCGACCTCGCCTGCCGCCAGAGCATCCCAACCACCAGCGCTAGTGAACTGCAAACGGGTCACGTTGCGTTGTTGATAAAACTGTTCCATCAGTGAAGTTAAAAGAGAGAAAGGAAAAGTCATATCGACACTGATGGTCAGGGTATTTTCCCAGCCCTGATGTAGCCTGATGGCCTGCAGCTCAAGTTCGCGAGCGGTATGGAGTAGCTCACGTCCTTTCTCCAGCAGCATCTGCCCGGTGCCAGTAAAGCGCGCCCGATGACCGCTGCGATCCAGCAGTTGGATATTCAGATCGCTTTCTAATTTATGGATGGTATAGCTCAGCGCCGAGGGGGTTTTATAGAGCTTTGCCGAAGCCGCGGCAAAGCTCCCCTCTTTTTCTAAGGCATCAAGAATAACGAGAACATCCAGCAGTGGTTTCATCGCCCCCCCTTACGGTACGCGATCGTCTGCTGGCGATTACTCCATTGGCATCACCAGCGGATCGGGGTACTGGTATTCAAAGCCAAGCTCATAGCATATCCGGTTGCCATCAATGATTTTGCCTTTACCCCCCTCCGGGTTATCGGTAAATACCGGTAACGGCAGCCCAAGTTCACGGGCCATCTGCGGATAAAAGACGCCGCGCGCCGGATGCTGCGGCGCACATATATTATAGATGTGTCCGCCTTTCGGGGCCTGAAGCAATAGCTCAATCGCGGCAATAACGTCCTGCAGATGCACCAGGTTGACCCCGTGCTGGCCATCCGGTGCCGATTTACCGGCAAAGAAACGGCCCGGATGGCGCGATGGCCCAACCAACCCGGCGAGACGCAGAATATCCACCGAGGTGCCCGGCAACGCATGCAGCCAGTCTTCCAGCTCTTTCAGTACCCTGCCGCTGGCGGTTTGTGGATTGCGCGGCGAATTTTCCTTCATCGTCCCTTCAGTATTGCCATAAACCGAGGTCGAACTGGTAAAAATAATGCGTGGAATATGCCGCGAGAGCGCGGTATCAACAATCTCCTGCACCGCCTGTAGATAAAAATCTTCCCCGGGGCCCGTGCGCCGCGCAGGTAACGTGATAACCAGCGCATCGACGTTCATCATCGCGTCCAGATCCTCAGCCTCACAGATCAGCTGGGGTTCAAGACGCAGCGGATATCCTTCAATACCGCACATCCGCGCCGCCTCCACGCCGTCCTGCGTCGTTTTACTGCCGGTGACATGCCAACCGCGCGCGCGCAATGACAACGCAAGCGGCATGCCCAGCCACCCTAACCCGACAATCGCGACCTTTTTCATACCCTGGCTCCTGACTCATTCGCTGTGCTGATACTAGGCTACGCTAGCCCGCGAGACCTGACAATTTGTTCGACGAATATGAAATGAATTAATGATGGAAAAAAGGGCTTGCTTTATGCGCCGGAACTGGTTTAGGTTAAAAGACATCAAATGCATAGTCATTCAAAGAGAATTTTATGAACAGCGTTCAATTTAAAAACCACCATCATCACCATCATCCTGACTAGTCTTTCAGGCGATGTGTGCTGGAAGACGTTTGGATCTTCCAGTGGTGCATGAACGCAAAGAGAGCCCCCGGAAGATTCACTTCCGGGGGCTTTTTTTTGGACCGAATTCGGACAGATTCAGACAGGTATTCAGAGGAAAACAACAATGTTAGACAACACCCGTTTACGCATAGCTATTCAGAAATCCGGCCGTTTGAGTGAAGATTCACGCGAACTGCTTGGCCGCTGCGGCATTAAAGTCAACCTGCACACCCAGCGTCTGATCGCCCTTGCGGAAAACATGCCGATCGATATTCTGCGCGTTCGCGATGACGATATTCCGGGGCTGGTGATGGACGGCGTTGTCGACCTTGGCATTATCGGCGAGAACGTACTGGAAGAAGAGCTGCTGAGCCGCCGTGCGCAGGGCGAAGACCCGCGCTACTTTACCCTGCGTCGTCTGGACTTTGGCGGATGCCGCCTGTCGCTGGCGACACCGGTAGATGAAAACTGGAATGGCCCGGCGGCGCTGGACGGCAAACGCATCGCCACCTCTTACCCGCACCTGTTAAAACGCTATCTCGATCAGAAAGGCATCTCATTTAAATCCTGTCTGCTGAACGGTTCTGTCGAAGTCGCCCCGCGCGCAGGCCTTGCCGACGCCATCTGCGATCTCGTTTCTACCGGCGCAACCCTTGAAGCTAACGGCCTGCGCGAAGTTGAAGTTATTTATCGTTCCAAAGCCTGCCTGATCCAGCGTGACGGCGAGATGGACGAGGCGAAACAGCAGCTGATCGACCGTCTGCTGACCCGCATTCAGGGGGTTATCCAGGCCCGCGAATCGAAATACATCATGATGCACGCGCCGACCGAACGGCTGGAGGAAGTGGTGGCGCTGCTGCCGGGCGCCGAACGACCAACTATTCTGCCGCTGGCGGGCGATAAACAGCGGGTAGCGATGCACATGGTCAGCAGCGAAACTCTGTTCTGGGAAACCATGGAAAAACTGAAAGCGCTTGGCGCCAGCTCCATCCTGGTGCTGCCGATCGAGAAGATGATGGAGTAATCCAGCTATCCGCATACGGGACAAACAGGGGAAATGACCATGAGCTTCAATACCATTATCGACTGGAATAGCTGCAGCGCCGCACAACAGCAACAACTATTAATGCGCCCGGCGATTTCAGCTTCCGAGAGCATCAGCAAAACGGTAGCCGGGATCCTCGCTAACGTTAAAGAGAATGGCGATGCCGCTTTACGCGAATATAGCGCCAAATTCGATAAAACCACCGTCACGGCGCTGAAAGTATCTGACGAAGAAATTGCCGCTGCCGGCGCGCGTCTCAGCGACGAACTCAAACAAGCGATGGCGGTAGCGGTCAACAATATCGAGACCTTTCACAACGCGCAGCAGTTGCAGGTTGTCGATGTTGAAACCCAGCCCGGCGTACGCTGCCAGCAGCTTACCCGCCCTATCGCCTCCGTCGGCTTATATATTCCGGGCGGCTCGGCGCCGCTGTTTTCAACGGTGCTGATGCTGGCAACGCCAGCACGCATTGCCGGCTGTCAGGAAGTGGTGTTGTGTTCGCCGCCGCCGATTGCCGATGAAATTCTTTATGCGGCGCAGCTGTGCGGCGTGCGTAATATCTTTAACGTCGGCGGCGCGCAGGCTATCGCGGCAATGGCCTTCGGCACCGAATCGGTGGCGAAAGTCGCTAAAATCTTTGGCCCTGGCAACGCCTTCGTCACCGAGGCCAAGCGCCAGGTCAGCCAGCGCCTTGACGGCGCGGCTATCGACATGCCTGCCGGCCCGTCTGAAGTACTGGTGATTGCCGACGGCGGCGCGACGCCGGATTTCGTCGCCTCCGATTTACTCTCCCAGGCGGAACATGGCCCGGATTCCCAGGTTATCCTGCTGACCCCCGACGCCGACATGGGCTCCCGGGTCGCCGCTGCGGTTGAACGTCAGCTAGCGGCCCTGCCGCGTGCCGAAACCGCGCGTGAAGCGCTTTCCGCCAGCCGTATCATTGTCGCTCGCGATCTCGCGCAATGTGTAGAGATCTCAAATCAGTACGGACCGGAGCACCTGATTATCCAGACCCGCAACGCCCGTGAACTGGTTGACGGCATTACCAGCGCTGGTTCGGTATTCCTCGGCGACTGGTCGCCAGAATCGGCAGGTGATTACGCCTCCGGCACCAACCACGTGCTGCCGACCTACGGCTACACTGCCACCTGTTCCAGCCTCGGTCTGGCGGATTTCCAAAAGCGCATGACCGTACAGGAGCTGACGCGTGAAGGCTTCGCCGCCCTCGCCCCAACTATCGAGATCCTGGCCGCAGCCGAACTGCTGACCGCCCACAAAAACGCCGTGACGCTACGCGTAGCCGCCCTTAAGGAGCAAGCATGAGCATTGAAGACTTAGCCCGCGCCAATATCCGCGCGCTGACGCCGTATCAATCCGCCCGCCGTCTTGGGGGAAAAGGCGACGTGTGGTTGAACGCCAACGAATTCCCCACGGCCGTGGAATTCCAGCTAACCGAACAGACGCTGAACCGCTATCCGGAGCCGCAGCCGAAAGCGGTTATCGAAAACTACGCGCACTATGCTGGCGTAACACCAGAGCAGGTACTGGTGAGCCGTGGGGCTGACGAAGGTATCGAGTTATTGATCCGCGCTTTTTGCGAACCCGGCGAGGACGCGGTCCTTTATTGCCCGCCTACCTACGGTATGTATAGCGTCAGCGCCGAAACTATCGGCGTTGAGTGCCGCACGGTGCCGACGCTCGCCGACTGGCAGCTCGATTTACCGGGTATCGAAGCGAATCTCACCGGCGTGAAAGTGGTGTTTGTCTGCAGCCCGAATAATCCGACCGGGCAGATTATCAACCCGCAAGATTTCCGCGCCCTGCTGGAAATGACGCGCGGTAAAGCGATCGTGGTAGCGGATGAAGCCTATATTGAGTTCTGCCCGCAGGCGTCGCTCGCTGGTTGGCTAAATGAATACCCGCACCTGGTTATCCTGCGCACCTTATCGAAAGCCTTTGCGCTGGCGGGGTTGCGCTGCGGTTTTACGCTGGCTAACGCAGAGGTAATTAATGTACTGCTAAAAGTCATCGCACCTTATCCGCTCTCGACGCCGGTCGCCGATATCGCCGCCCAGGCGTTGAGCCCGGCAGGAATTGCCGCTATGCGCGCACGCGTGGCGCAGATCCTGGATGAACGCGCATACCTGGTCGATGCGCTGCGCGAGATCGCCTGCGTCGAACAGGTGTTCGATTCCGAGACCAACTACCTGCTGGCGCGGATAACCGCCTCCAGCGCGGTGTTTAAATCTTTGTGGGATCAGGGCATTATCTTACGTGACCAAAATAAACAACCCTCATTAAGCGGCTGTTTGCGTATCACTATCGGTACCCGTGCAGAGAGCCAGCGCGTGATTGACGCTTTGACTGCGGAGAATGTATGACCCAGAAGTTTCTCTTTATTGACCGTGACGGTACGCTTATCTCTGAACCGCCAGTTGATTTTCAGGTAGACCGGTTTGAAAAACTGGCCTTCGAGCCGCAGGTGATCCCGGCGCTGCTTAAGCTGCAGCAGGAAGGTTACAAGCTGGTGATGATCACCAACCAGGACGGCCTTGGTACCGAAAGCCTGCCGCAGGAGGAATTCGACGGCCCGCACAACCTGATGATGCAGGTCTTCTCCTCGCAGGGCGTTAACTTTGAATCCGTCCTGATCTGCCCGCACATGCCTGGTGATAACTGTGACTGCCGCAAGCCGAAGACCCAGATGGTATTGCCGTGGCTGGAAGACGGCGTGATGGATAAAGCCCACAGTTACGTCATCGGCGACCGCGCCACCGATATCGAGTTGGCGGATAACATGGGTATCACCGGCCTGCGCTATAACAGTGAAACGCTGAACTGGCCGGCCATATGCGAACAGCTGACCCGTCGCGACCGCTATGCTCACGTTGAGCGCATCACCAAAGAGACCCAGGTTGACGTTAAAGTCTGGCTGGACCGTGAAGGCAGCAGCAAGATCCACACCGGCGTTGGTTTCTTCGATCACATGCTCGATCAGATTGCCACCCACGGCGGATTTCGCCTGGAAATTAACGTCGGCGGCGATCTTTACATCGACGATCACCACACCGTAGAAGATACCGGCCTGGCGTTAGGCGAAGCGTTGAAGCTGGCGCTAGGTGATAAGCGCGGCATTAACCGCTTTGGCTTTGTGCTGCCGATGGATGAGTGCCTGGCGCGCTGCGCGCTGGATATCTCTGGCCGTCCGCACCTCGAATATAAAGCTGACTTCACCTATCAGCGCGTTGGCGACCTGAGCACCGAGATGGTCGAACACTTCTTCCGCTCGCTCTCCTATACCATGGCGGTGACGCTGCACCTGAAAACCAAAGGTAAAAACGATCATCACCGCGTCGAGAGCCTGTTCAAAGCCTTCGGTCGTACGCTGCGCCAGGCCATTCGGGTCCAGGGCGACACGTTGCCATCGTCAAAAGGGGTATTGTGATGAACGTGGTGATCCTCGATACCGGGTGCGCCAACCTCAACTCGGTGAAATCTGCGGTGAGCCGCCACGGCTATGAGCCAGTGGTCAGCCGCGAGCCGGATGTTGTTCTACGCGCCGATAAACTTTTTCTGCCCGGCGTCGGCACCGCGCAGGCTGCGATGGATCAGCTGCGCGAACGTGAGCTCATTGATCTTATTAAAGCTTGTACCCAGCCGGTGCTGGGGATCTGTCTTGGCATGCAGTTACTCGGGAGCCGTAGCGAAGAGACAAACGGCGTCGAGCTGCTGGGCATTATTGATGAAGAGGTGCCGAAAATGACCGATCACGGACTGCCACTGCCGCATATGGGATGGAACCGGGTGTATGCCAAAGCCGGCGATCGCCTGTTCCGCGGCATTGAAGAAGGCGCTTATTTCTATTTCGTCCATAGCTACGCCATGCCGGTCAACCCGTACACTATCGCGCAATGCAACTACGGCGAGGCCTTCACCGCGGCGGTACAGAAAGATAACTTCTTTGGCGTACAGTTCCACCCTGAGCGCTCAGGTAGCGCCGGTGCGCAGCTGCTGAAAAATTTCCTGGAGATGTAATGATCATTCCAGCTTTAGATTTAATTGACGGTACCGTGGTGCGCCTGCATCAGGGCGACTACGGCCAGCAACGCGACTATGGCAACGATCCGTTACCACGCCTGCAATCCTATGCAGACCAGGGCGCGGAAGTATTGCACCTGGTCGATCTGACCGGAGCAAAAGATCCGGCAAAACGCCAGATTCCGCTGCTTAAGACCTTAGTCGCCGGCGTTACGGTACCGGTACAAGTCGGCGGCGGCGTACGTACGGAAGAAGACGTTGCCGCACTGCTTGACGCCGGCGTGGCGCGCGTGGTGGTCGGTTCAACGGCGGTAAAATCGCCGGAGGTGGTCAAAGCCTGGTTTAAACGCTTTGGCCCCGAACATCTGGTACTGGCGCTGGACGTACGCATTGATGCCGATGGCAATAAACAGGTGGCGGTGAGCGGCTGGCAGGAAAACTCTGGCGTCACTCTGGAAGAGCTGGTGGAAAGCTATCTGCCGGTCGGCTTGCAACATGTGCTGTGTACCGATATCTCCCGCGATGGCACTCTCACGGGTTCCAACGTCTCACTGTATGAAGAAGTCTGCGCGCGTTATCCGCAGGTGGCGTTCCAGTCTTCCGGCGGGATCGGCGGTCTCAACGATATCGCCGCGCTGCGCGGAACCGGCGTTCGCGGCGTGATCGTCGGCCGCGCGCTGCTGGAAGGTAAATTCAACGTAACGGAGGCTATCCAATGCTGGCAAAACGGATAATCCCCTGCCTTGACGTCCGCGACGGCCAGGTAGTGAAAGGCGTACAGTTCCGCAATCACGAAATTATCGGTGATATTGTGCCGCTGGCAAAACGCTATGCCGATGAAGGCGCGGATGAACTGGTGTTCTACGATATCACCGCCTCCAGCGATGGCCGGGTAGTCGATAAAAGTTGGGTTTCGCGCGTGGCGGAAGTGATTGATATTCCATTCTGCGTCGCGGGTGGAATTAAGTCGCTGGAAGACGCGGCACAGATCCTCTCCTTCGGCGCCGACAAAATTTCAATTAACTCGCCTGCGCTTGCGGATCCGACGTTAATCACCCGTCTCGCCGATCGCTTTGGCGTGCAGTGCATCGTGGTAGGTATCGATACCTGGTTTGATGAACAAACCGGTAAATATCACGTTAATCAGTACACCGGCGATGAGAGCCGGACTCGCGTCACCCAATGGGAGACGCTGGATTGGGTGCAGGAAGTACAAAAGCGCGGAGCGGGAGAAATCGTCCTCAACATGATGAACCAGGACGGTGTGCGCAACGGTTATGATCTGGAACAGCTCAGAAAGGTCCGTGAAGTGTGTAACGTTCCGTTGATTGCCTCCGGCGGCGCCGGAACCATGGAGCACTTCCTTGAGGCCTTCCGCGACGCCAACGTCGACGGCGCCCTCGCCGCTTCCGTGTTCCATAAACAGATTATTAATATTGGCGAATTAAAAACGTTCCTGGCAGCCCAGGGCGTGGAGATCAGGGTATGTTGAGTGAACAGCTGGATTGGCAAAAAACCGACGGCATGATGCCGGCCATCATACAGCACGCTGAATCTGGCGAAGTGTTAATGCTGGGATATATGAATGAGGACGCGCTGGCGAAAACGCAAGAAAGCGGCAAAGTGACCTTCTACTCGCGCACCAAACAGCGCCTGTGGACAAAGGGTGAAACCTCCGGCAACTTTCTTAATGTGGTCAGCATCACCCCGGATTGCGATAACGATACCTTGTTAGTGTTGGTCAACCCGATAGGCCCAACCTGCCACAAAGGGACGTCAAGCTGCTTTGGAGAAACCGGACACCAGTGGCTGTTCCTCTATCAACTGGAACAACTGCTGGCCGAGCGCAAACATGCTGACCCGGAAAGTTCCTACACTGCGAAACTGTATGCCAGCGGCACCAAACGTATTGCGCAGAAAGTTGGGGAAGAAGGCGTGGAGACCGCGCTGGCCGCGACGGTAAATGACAAGTTTGAATTGAAGAATGAAGCGTCGGATCTGATGTATCACCTGCTGGTGCTGCTGCAGGACCAGGGGCTGAATTTAGGGGAAGTGATTGATAATTTAAGGGCGAGACATAAGTAATACATCCCCCTTGGCCATAAACATAAAAGGGCAGATTTGGTGACAAAACCTGCCCTTTTATTATATCAAGTAAATACCTATTCAGATTTTGTGGGCAGTGATGACAGACAACGTTTGTTAAGTTGCCGACGTCCTTTATCAAAAAACCATCCCCACTTATTGAAATATTTTATCGCTGAACTCATATGATAAAAAAGAAATTTTAGGCTGTGGTAGGACTTTCTTTGTGATAAATGAACGACGGTGGAATCCGGACAATACACAACATTAAAATTACCCGCGCTGATACGTCGCGAGAAATCAACATCTTCTAAATACATAAAGAAGCGAAGATCAAATCCCTGAACTTGTCGAATGGCGTTATTGCTCACCAACATAAAACAACCTGACATTGATGGCGCGTAGAATGCCGTATTAAAATTGGCATGACGAAGCTCATAATCATTGTTGATATCAGGGAAAAATGACGAAAGAAAACGTCTTCCAAAAAGCTGGAATGGCGCAGGTAGTAATTTAGTCGCGTACTGCAATGCACCATTTGGATATGTAATCTTTGGCACAGAAAGATCTACAGATCTTTCCTTACAAAAAGCAAAGAACTTATCGACTTCACCTTGTGCATAATAAATATCAGGATTGCAGATCAAAAAATAGTCACATTGGTTTTTATAGGTTTCAAAAACCTTGTTATGCCCTGCGCCAAAACCCTGATTATTAGAGAGCTTTATTACATCAACTTTATCATGCTTATAATCATTCAACCAATGACAAAAAGAGCCATTATCTACAATAACAAGTTTACTGATACTCTTTTCATTCAATAATGAATTGAGTGTAAGCTCAATTTCTTGAAGAGAATGCTTATAAAGAACAAGTGAAGCTAGTATATTCACATAGCACCTTACTAATTTTTCCAACACAAACATAAAACATGACAATAATGTCTCGATCTTAGCAGGTCTTTCACCTGACAAGAACCAATCCCGGATAATCGATCGGCATGGCTAATCATATCCAGGGATATTCGAGATACTGTCGAAGTGTATGAATAAAATACCTTCACTATTAATCTATTCTATACCAGATATTTTATGTATTTTGAAGATGTTGATATTTGCAGAAGGGCAAAAAATCCCCCCTCTATGTACCGGCTTAACATGCAGGATGTACGTAAAGGGGGTGTTAATATCCAAAAATCTACTTCAGGTACGCTATCTTAACATCTAATCAGTTACCTGAACTATCATTCCTGCGATTAAACGTTAAGAGAATGAGCTATAGCATCAGCAATTCGCGATGATGCTTTGCCATCTCCATACGGATTGTGTGCAAAGCTCATTGCTTCATACTCAGATTTATTCGTCAAAAGTTCGGCAACGGCATCAAATATACACTTCTCATCGGTACCCACCAGTTTCACGGTACCCGCATCAACCGCTTCCGGTCTTTCTGTTGTATCACGCATTACCAGGACAGGCTTGCCGAGTGATGGGGCTTCTTCCTGGATACCGCCGGAATCAGTCAGAATAATGCTTGATGCATTCATCAAGAAGACGAAGGGGAGGTAATCAAGTGGTTCAATGAGATAAATATTATCCTGTCCACGCAGTACGGAGTTTACCACGCCACGGACGTTAGGATTTAAGTGTACAGGATAGACGAAATCGACATCCGGGAATGTTTTAGCTAATTTTAGAACCGCATTACAGATTCTTTCAAAGCCACCGCCAAAACTTTCACGACGATGTCCGGTAATTAATACAATTTTACGGTCATCATCAATAAAATCAAACTTGGCCTTTAACTCACCTGCCAGAACAGGATCTTGCGCTAACTTATCTTTAACCATAAGAAGAGCATCAATCACCGTATTACCAGTAATAATAATGCGCTCCTGTGGCACATTCTCCCGACGTAAGTTGTCAGCGGAAGTCGACGTAGGTGCAAAATGCAAGTTAGCCAGTGCGCCAGTTAACTTTCTGTTACCCTCTTCTGGCCATGGAGAATAAATATCATTGGTTCTTAAACCAGCTTCAACATGTCCGACTTTGATTTGCTGATAATAGCTTGCAAGAGTTGCAGACAAGGTAGTGGCTGTGTCACCATGAACCAAAACATAATCAGGTTTAAATTCCTGAAGAACTGAGCGCAACCCTAAAAGAATAGAAGATGTTATATCAGTGAGATCCTGACCTGATTTCATAATATTAAGGTCATAATCAGGAGTAATATTGAATAACTGCAGGACCTGATCGAGCATCTCGCGATGCTGCGCGGTAACACATACCTTGCTTTCGAATCGGTTATCGCCTTTAAGATTCTCAACTACCGGGGCCATTTTAATTGCTTCAGGTCGGGTTCCGAAAATAGATAATATTTTAATCGCACTCATGATTTCTCTCGTAAACTAATCACATTGAATCTTCTTGCCGCCATAACAACGACGGTAATTAATTTCACCCATGACTCTTAAGTAGTAGATTCTTCGGTACAATGCATAACGCAATGCCAGAAACAGAAAACATTTGCCAGGTACTGCCAGTTGGTGATGCTTCTCATATCTTTTTAGTTGACAGAGAAAAACATCTATTGATAACAAATGTAATATGTTAATTATCTGTATTAACTTATTGATGGAGAAGTATTAATCTCCATTCAGCAAACGCTTAAGATAGGCGCCATATTCCGTCTTCTTGAGCCGCTCGGCCTGTGTAGCCACGCCTTCCGCCGACAGCCATTTATTCCGGTATGCAATCTCTTCCAGGCAGGCCACTTTCATCCCCTGGCGCTTCTCAATGGTATGAATAAACTGTGAAGCTTCAATCAGACTGTCATGCGTCCCCGTGTCAAGCCAGGCAAATCCACGCCCCAAAAGTTCGACCTGCAAATCCCCGCGCTCCAGATACATCTGGTTCAGGGTGGTGATCTCCAGTTCACCACGCTCGGACGGGCGAACCTCTTTGGCCATCTCCACCACGTTGTTGTCGTAAAAATAGAGCCCGGTCACCGCCCAGTCGGATTTCGGCTTCAGCGGCTTCTCTTCGATCGACAATGCCCTGAAGTTCTCGTCAAACTCCACCACACCAAAACGTTCCGGATCCAGTACCTGGTACCCAAAGACCGTCGCTCCCGACGTCTTCGCCGCCGCCGCTTCCAGCTTCTTACCGAAACTCTGGCCGAAATAGATATTGTCACCCAGCACTAACGCACAGGCATCATTGCCGATAAACTTCTCGCCAATGATAAAGGCCTGCGCCAGACCATCCGGCGACGGCTGGATAGCATAGCTGAAGTTCACCCCGAACTGTGAACCGTCACCCAGCAGACGCTGGAATGCCGGCATATCGTCCGGCGTGGTAATAATCAGGATATCGCGGATCCCCGCCAGCATCAGCACCGACACCGGATAGAAAATCATCGGCTTATCGTAAATCGGCAACAGCTGTTTGGAGACACCCTGCGTGATTGGATAAAGACGGGTACCGGAGCCTCCGGCCAGAACAATACCTTTCATTTTCAGTTCCTTGTTTATTTATTCAGCCCAAGACGTTCGCCGGCATAGGAGCCATCCAGCACGCGCTGCCACCAGGTCTGGTTGTTCAGATACCAGTGGACCGTTTTCTCAATCCCGCTTTCAAAGGTCTCTTCCGGCACCCATCCCAGATCGCGTTGTATTTTCGCCGCATCAATGGCATAGCGCAGGTCATGTCCCGGACGGTCGGTAACGAACGTGATAAGGTCAGCAAACTGATTAATATTGCCGGGTTTCTCCGTCACCACGCGGTCCAGAATGGCGCAGATAGTGCGGACAACATCGATATTCTTACGTTCGTTGTGGCCGCCAATATTGTAAGTTTCGCCACTCCGCCCTTCTGTCGCCACTTTATAGAGCGCGCGCGCATGGTCCTCAACATACAACCAGTCGCGGATCTGCTCGCCGTTGCCGTAAACCGGCAGCGGTTTACCCGCCAGGGCGTTGAGGATGGTCAGGGGGATCAGTTTTTCCGGGAAGTGGTACGGACCGTAGTTATTGGAGCAGTTGGTCACCACCACCGGCAGGCCATAGGTACGGTTCCAGGCGCGGACCAGATGGTCGCTGTCGGCCTTGGAGGCGGAATACGGACTGCTTGGCGCGTAAGGAGTCGTTTCGGTGAACAGATCATCGGTGCCATGCAAATCGCCATACACTTCGTCGGTGGAAATGTGATGGAAGCGGAAAGCCTGCTTCCGCTCATCAGAAAGCGACACATAATGCTGACGGGCGGCTTCGAGCAGTGTGAAAGTACCGATCAGGTTGGTCTGGATAAACGCGGCCGGTCCATCAATAGAGCGGTCGACGTGGCTCTCGGCCGCCAGGTGCATCACGATATCCGGCTGGAAGGCATTGAACTGCGCCGTAACAGCAGCCGAATCAGTAATATCGGTCTGGGTGAAAGAGTAGCGTTCGTTGCCAGCCACCGGCGCCAGAGACTCGAGGTTACCGGCGTAGGTCAGGCAGTCCATGACAAGGACTTCATCCCGGGTATTTTCAATGATATGACGAACAACAGCAGAACCGATAAAACCAGCGCCACCGGTAACAAGGATCTTCATGCTTTATCTCAATTTTCAATTAGTTAAACACATTCCCCGGCGCCATCATAATAAATGACAGGCACGCTACCGCCATTGGCTGTCGCAACCAAAATGCGTCATGATTTATTTTGTTGTGTTCGGATGATATCTGGTCAACTAATACTCAGAACGCCAAACAGATAGCATGTGTGACCGAGCGCCTTTCATCCCCCAACCCACAGCAGAAACGGCGGAAGGCGAATTAAGGGGCCACTTTTATTGTCCTTGGGCCACGCTACTGTCCAGTTTTCACCCCATTTTTACTATCAGGACTTTCTCAATCAACGTCTCATTATGAAACCGTGAGATCTAGCTCGGATAGTAACAACTCAAGGACACTGAATTGTTACTCATTTTTTCATACATTTCAAAACGTTGAATAAAAAGATCATCTACACCGAGCATGATAAGCTAAACGACCTAGTATTATAACCCCGCTCACCAAGAATAAAAATGAAAATGCATGTCGCCGTAATATCGACCAAAAAAAATTATATTTTTTCTCCTTTATAATCATATGGTTAATAATATTCTGATTTACAAATGATAGATTACTAACATTTATAAAGTCGAAAATTTAATTCGGTAGAGTAATCATCCAGGAATTCACACTATTTGATAGCGTGACATAATTAATGCCCGACATAAAAAATCACCCACATCGCCAGAGAAAAACAAAACCTTTATAAACAAACACTTAATAAAAAAACGATAGTAATTTTCATTTCTATTTATAAATTAATTTAACATCATAGCAGGCAGATCGCTATGTTCCCCGCCCCCTTCACGAAAGCAAAGCGGATGATCCAAATAGCAAGCCAGTGTAAAATCGACATTTATGTAAAGCGGGGAACACAATCCCGGAGGAAAGAATGAAATTTTTGGTCACTGGAGCTGCAGGCTTCATCGGTTTCCATGTCAGCCAACGCCTTCTTGCAGCTGGCCATACCGTAGTCGGCATCGACAACATGAATGACTACTACGATGTAAACCTGAAGCAAGCTCGTCTGGAACTTCTGGACTCCCCATTATTCAGCTTCTCCAGGCTGGATATTGCCGACCGTGTAGGGATGGAAAAACTTTTTGCTGATGAAAAGTTTGACCGCGTCATACACCTTGCAGCGCAAGCAGGTGTGCGTTATTCGCTGGAAAACCCACACGCCTATGCCGATGCCAACCTGATGGGTTTTTTGAATATCCTCGAAGGCTGTCGTCATACTAACGTTCAACATTTAGTCTATGCCTCATCCAGTTCGGTTTATGGCTTAAACCGTAAGATGCCATTTTCAACCGATGATTCGGTAGATCATCCGGTATCTCTTTATGCAGCAACCAAAAAAGCCAACGAGTTGATGGCGCATACCTATGCACATCTTTATGGCATCCCGACGACTGGCCTGCGTTTCTTTACCGTCTACGGTCCATGGGGACGTCCGGATATGGCACTTTTCAAATTTACGAAAGCCATGCTCGAAGGTAAAAGTATCGACGTATACAACTACGGTAAGATGAAACGTGACTTCACTTATATTGATGATATTGTCGAAGCAGTTGTTCGTGTTCAGGAGACTATTCCACAACCGGATCCGGAATGGACTGTTGAAGCCGGTTCACCAGCAACCAGTTCCGCTCCGTATCGGGTATATAACATTGGCAATAGCTCACCGGTTGAACTAATGGACTACATCACCGCTCTTGAAGAAGCTATGGGGATGGAAGCGAAGAAAAACATGATGCCGATGCAGCCTGGTGATGTTCTGGAGACAAGTGCTGAAACCCGACCGCTGTATAACCTTGTTGGTTTCAGACCGCAAACTCCGGTCAAGCAAGGAGTGAAGAACTTCGTGGAGTGGTATAAAGCGTACTATAAGTCCTGATGACCGCCCTATAACAGAGCCGCTTTATAAAAATAGCGGCTTTGTTACATAACTATAATTCATATTATATTCATTTGGTCTTCATAGTCCTTCTTTGTAATTAAACTCCACCCAAATAGCAAACATGTTGATTATTATCTATTTTATAGTCAGAGCATCACAGATAATGCTATCGGATCGCCACTGAAAAGAATATCTCGCCATTATAATAACAACTATTCGCTTATAGCCCCCCAAAAAAAATCAGAGTATATTGTTGATGACAGGAATACGAAGTGCAATCGTTCATTATGTTCACCATAATGATGCATATTAACATTCACATCTGGTGGAGCTTATGGGAAATTTATTTTTCTTAGTTATCACTGCCATACTCTTAGCTGTCGCTATCTTTTATCTAATTTCTTATATTAAAGATAGAAGAACAAACATACTTACTTTTACCAGGAAAAAATAATTACACTTTCAATATTTGACCTGAATAATTAATCTGGAATGCACCTGATGATATTTCTTGCAAGAACAGGTGCAAGTTCAACCAATTACCAGTTATTTATTCAAAGAGATAAATCAGTACAGCTCTTTTCTGTATACAGTTCAGAATTTAATTAAGAGGACACGGGAAGGGTCATAAAGATGTGATGGCAGAACGCTAAATTGTATCATTTGGCGTTCTGCCATTTTAAGGGGAGTTAATCAGTCATTACCAAAGAGATCACGTGTATACACTTTGTCTTGTACATCCGCTAACTCATCTGCCATCCGGTTAGAGATGATAACGTCAGCTTCTTGTTTGAAAGCATTCAAATCGCGAACTACCCGCGAGTTAAAGAAATCATCTTCCTTCATTACAGGTTCGTAGATAATAACAGGGATTCCTTTCGCTTTAATTCGTTTCATGATTCCCTGAATGGAAGATGCCCGGAAGTTATCAGAACCACTCTTCATAATTAAGCGGTATACACCAACCACTTTTGGTTTGCGTGACAGAATAGAATCAGCAATGAAATCTTTACGAGTTCGGTTGGCATCGACAATAGCAGAAATAATATTGTTCGGTACGGACTCATAGTTCGCCAGCAGTTGCTTGGTATCTTTCGGTAAACAGTAACCGCCATAGCCAAAAGACGGATTGTTGTAGTGGTTACCGATACGTGGATCCAAGCAAACCCCTTCAATGATCTGTTTGCTATTCAGCCCCTGACTTTCAGCATAGCTGTCCAGCTCATTGAAATAGGCCACCCGCAGCGCCAGGTAGGTATTAGCGAACAGCTTGATCGCTTCCGCTTCCGTGGAGTCGGTGAACAGAGTAGGAATTTCCTGCTTGATCGCCCCTTCTTTTAAGAGTTCAGCGAAACGCTCGGCCCGTGCAGAGCGCTCACCGATAACAATGCGCGACGGATGCAGGTTGTCATATAGAGCCCTCCCCTCCCGTAAAAACTCCGGAGAAAAAATGACGTTGTCGATACCAAAACGCTCCTTGATGTCGCGAGTAAAACCAACAGGTATTGTTGACTTTATAATCATTACCGCTTGAGGATTGATTTCAGTGACATCGCGAATTACGGCTTCGACAGTAGACGTATTGAAATAATTAGTTTTTGGATCATAGTCAGTCGGGGTAGCGATAATGACATAATCAGCATCACGATATGCATCATGCTTATCCGTAGTGGCACGGAAGTTAAGTGGTTTATCTGTAAGATACTCTTGGATTTCTTTATCAACAATCGGAGAGATCTTCTGGTTAAGCATATCAACTTTAGCTTGTACGATATCTAACGCAACCACTTCGTGGTGTTGAGCGATCAGTACCCCATTGGATAATCCTACATATCCTGTACCGGAAATAGTAATTTTCATTCGATTACACTTTAATCAGTTAACGGGATGATGCCGTAAAGGCTAAAAATTAAATCAATAATTTAAGCGGTTGTACTCCCTGGAGCGAACGATGTCAAGCAGAGCAATTTACCGCATTTAAATTTCATTGATTAATTAAAAGGCCCTGAAAAGGGCCTTTTAATGACAAAATGACTACTTATACACTTCTGCAGTTGACAAGGTAAATGCCTGTAGATCCTTTTCTGACAGAGAAGGAACCCCATTCGACAATTCTGGCCACTGAATTCCAATCTCGGGATCGTTCCAGATAATGCTCCGCTCTGACTGCGGCGCATAGTAGTTTGTCGCTTTGTAGACAAACTGCACGGTATCGCTCAACGCCATAAAGCCATGCGCAAAGCCTTCCGGGATCCACAACTGGCGTTTGTTTTCTGCGCTGAGCACCACCCCGACCCATTTACCAAAGGTCGGCGAACTGCGGCGAATATCTACCGCCACGTCAAACACCTCACCTTCAACACAACGCACCAGTTTGCCCTGCGCATGCGGATCCAGCTGGTAATGCAGGCCACGTAACACCCCTTTCTGCGACTGGGAGTGATTGTCCTGCACGAACTCGACTTTACGTCCGACAGCTTCATCAAAAACCTTACTGCTGAAGCTTTCAAAAAAATATCCTCGCGCATCGCCAAAGACCCGCGGTTCAAAAATCAGTACGTCAGGAATGTCGGTCTTAATAATATTCATCTTTTACTCGCTTACTTACCCAACACTTCGGTCACTACACGCTCAACACCCTGACGCCAGTCCGGGAGCCTCACACCAAACACCTGCTGGAATTTCTCATTCGACAATCGTGAATTTAAAGGCCGTTTTGCCGGTGTCGGATAAGCGGTTGTCGGAATGCCCTTCACTTCCTGGATAGCTAACTCTGCGCCATGCTTCCTCGCCACATCAAAAACAAAACATGCGTAGTCACGCCAGCTGGTTTCACCGCTGGCCACCAGGTGATAAGTTCCGGCTACCGACTTATTACGCATTTCTTCGCGGATGGCTATCGCTGTACAGTCTGCCAGCAATTCTGCCCCGGTGGGTGCCCCGTGCTGGTCGTCAATGATGGAGAGAGTCTCTTTCTCCCCTGCCAGGCGGAGCATGGTCTTGGCAAAATTGGCGCCGCGGGTGGCATACACCCAACTGGTACGGAAAATCAGATGACGGGGATTAGCTTTCTCAAGCGCAATTTCACCCGCTCGCTTGGTTTCGCCGTAGACATTCAGCGGCCCCGTCGGCTCATCCTCCAGGCGATAGTGACTGCCTTCGCCATTAAAGACGTAATCAGTGGAGTAATGCACCATCAGAGCACCCAGCTTAGCCGATTCTTCAGCCAGAACCGCCACTCCTTTCTCATTCAGGAGATCCGAAAGCTCACGCTCACTTTCTGCCTTGTCCACAGCCGTATGCGCGGCGGCATTCACCACTACGTCTGGGCGGACGGTACGCACGGTCTCAGCGATACCTTCGAGATTCGTCAGGTCGCCGCACAGTTCTTTATCAAAGTAGTCCACCGCGACCACCTCACCGAGAGTGGACAGCGAACGTTGTAGCTCCCACCCCACCTGGCCGTTTTTGCCAATCAGTAAAATCTTCATCTTGTTTTCTTCCTTTTGAAGCCAGCCGGGTTTAGCTCTCGCTCAGCAAACGCTTCAGATAGGCGCCATATTCCGTCTTCTTGAGCCGCTCGGCCTGCGTAGCCACACCTTCCGCCGACAGCCATTTATTCCGGTATGCAATCTCTTCCAGGCAGGCCACTTTCATCCCCTGGCGCTTCTCAATGGTATGAATAAACTGTGAAGCTTCAATCAGACTGTCATGCGTCCCCGTGTCAAGCCAGGCAAATCCACGCCCCAAAAGTTCGACCTGCAAATCCCCGCGCTCCAGATACATCTGGTTCAGGGTGGTGATCTCCAGTTCACCACGCTCGGACGGGCGAACCTCTTTGGCCATCTCCACCACGTTGTTGTCGTAAAAATAGAGCCCGGTCACCGCCCAGTCGGATTTCGGCTTCAGCGGCTTCTCTTCGATCGACAATGCCCTGAAGTTCTCGTCAAACTCCACCACACCAAAACGTTCCGGATCCAGTACCTGGTACCCAAAGACCGTCGCTCCCGACGTCTTCGCCGCCGCCGCTTCCAGCTTCTTACCGAAACTCTGGCCGAAATAGATATTGTCACCCAGCACTAACGCACAGGCATCATTGCCGATAAACTTCTCGCCAATGATAAAGGCCTGCGCCAGACCATCCGGCGACGGCTGGATAGCATAGCTGAAGTTCACCCCGAACTGTGAACCGTCACCCAGCAGACGCTGGAATGCCGGCATATCGTCCGGCGTGGTAATAATCAGGATATCGCGGATCCCCGCCAGCATCAGCACCGACACCGGATAGAAAATCATCGGCTTATCGTAAATCGGCAACAGCTGTTTGGAGACACCCTGCGTGATTGGATAAAGACGGGTACCGGAGCCTCCGGCCAGAACAATACCTTTCATTTTCAGTTCCTTGTTTATTTATTCAGCCCAAGACGTTCGCCGGCATAGGAGCCATCCAGCACGCGCTGCCACCAGGTCTGGTTGTTCAGATACCAGTGGACCGTTTTCTCAATCCCGCTTTCAAAGGTCTCTTCCGGCACCCATCCCAGATCGCGTTGTATTTTCGCCGCATCAATGGCATAGCGCAGGTCATGTCCCGGACGGTCGGTAACGAACGTGATAAGGTCAGCAAACTGATTAATATTGCCGGGTTTCTCCGTCACCACGCGGTCCAGAATGGCGCAGATAGTGCGGACAACATCGATATTCTTACGTTCGTTGTGGCCGCCAATATTGTAAGTTTCGCCACTCCGCCCTTCTGTCGCCACTTTATAGAGCGCGCGCGCATGGTCCTCAACATACAACCAGTCGCGGATCTGCTCGCCGTTGCCGTAAACCGGCAGCGGTTTACCCGCCAGGGCGTTGAGGATGGTCAGGGGGATCAGTTTTTCCGGGAAGTGGTACGGACCGTAGTTATTGGAGCAGTTGGTCACCACCACCGGCAGGCCATAGGTACGGTTCCAGGCGCGGACCAGATGGTCGCTGTCGGCCTTGGAGGCGGAATACGGACTGCTTGGCGCGTAAGGAGTCGTTTCGGTGAACAGATCATCGGTGCCATGCAAATCGCCATACACTTCGTCGGTGGAAATGTGATGGAAGCGGAAAGCCTGCTTCCGCTCATCAGAAAGCGACACATAATGCTGACGGGCGGCTTCGAGCAGTGTGAAAGTACCGATCAGGTTGGTCTGGATAAACGCGGCCGGTCCATCAATAGAGCGGTCGACGTGGCTCTCGGCCGCCAGGTGCATCACGATATCCGGCTGGAAGGCATTGAACTGCGCCGTAACAGCAGCCGAATCAGTAATATCGGTCTGGGTGAAAGAGTAGCGTTCGTTGCCAGCCACCGGCGCCAGAGACTCGAGGTTACCGGCGTAGGTCAGGCAGTCCATGACAAGGACTTCATCCCGGGTATTTTCAATGATATGACGAACAACAGCAGAACCGATAAAACCAGCGCCACCGGTAACAAGGATCTTCATATATTCTCTCGTTTTAAAAAAAGATTAAAAATATAGCTGAGACAAGGGGGTTCTTTCTAGTCAGCAGTCACTGCTATCGTTTCAACACGGCATAAACCGGTAGAAAGCATCAGCAGTATAAAGACTAGAAAATCAATAGCACATCACACCTCTTAACCTCAACCTCGATGAAAGCGAATATCTATATACTGCACAGCTTCTCATACTGGCTAATTATGAAGCAACACCCTTTGAATACCCCCGTGGAAATAACATTATTATGAGAGGGCATATAAAAATACATAAGGACATTCTCAAATTTCTAGACCAGTAAGTAAAGAGGGGATCCTGTACAATGAATCAAATTCGATACAACAAAACATACAATGCACGAACAAACACGATAAAATGAACAAAGAAGGACATATAACACTCATCTCATTAGACTGGGTCATTATATGCCTTCAAATTGGCAATCAATTTTAAAACAGATTGCTAAATAAATCATGAACTGATAAATTTAATAGTCCTATTTCTTGGTAATGGCTCATCTGTTTTTGATTTCGAATACATGTAACCAAAAATAAACAGCATGAAGGACATGACTTTATAAGACATATAAATATCAATCATTATCATGTTTATCGAAAATGAAATGAACATCAACTTATTCATATTCGAAACGGAGCTATTCTGCTTCATGAACATAATAAATGCGACAAAACCCAGGACCCCACACTCTGTAAATAGACGTAACCATCCGCCATCCAGAGCATTACCAAATGTACCAGCACCGACGCCAGTGAAAGAAAAGGTCCACTCGGATACAAATAATTTAACCGCATATACCCATTTCAACGACCTGATAGCCCAACTAGCATCAACATCATCACCACTGAGCACACCAAATAAAGACCAGTCCGGGTTTCCGTGAACTAATTGTGTTGTTCTATACGTTTCCGGGATGGATACAATATTATCCATATTGAAAAGGTTTTCCGAGCGTGAGGCCACTGTCGAATCGGCAACAAAAACCAATGCAATCGCAACAAACGGTGCTAATATCAAAACTCTTTTTAAAATACCAACAAAAGATGAACTCTGATAAACATAAATAACCATTAGAATCATTTGCGCAACAAAAGACATCCTTGACCCGGACAAGAATATAACAGCTAATGCGGTAAAGAATACAAGGTACTTAAATGTCTCTTTAACTTTTATAGATAAAAAATAGCATGTCAGGAAATTAAGTATCACGCCTAACTCCCAAGGACCACTGCAAAGGCCTATGACCCTTGCCGAAACTGAATCACGGTACCCTGTTGTAGTAAACCCTCCGATTATCCCCACAAACTGGAGCAAACTAACCGCAATATTAGCGAAAAAGATAACTTTCATGACACCAGAAATATAATCATCTTTCTGGCCTAACTTCAAACCCATTATAAAAAACGTAAAATATTCCAAAAACCTCAATGGGAATAAGATAGTGCCTTGGGCATATACAGCGGAAGTAAATAATGTACCCAAGGAAATAATTAAAATAAAAATATAATACTGCACTTCAATTTTAGACAAAGAATAGTTGCGAGACATAAAGAATGATGAAACAAAAATCACTGCCCAGAAAGCAATAATTAAGTCATCTAGCCTTAATCCTGCATTAAACCCCCCAACAGAAATAAGATTTATTTTTGGAATAAATAGTAATAAAAAAACAGACCAGTGAAGTAGGCTTATCATTGTATTAAATAACCTCAATTCCTTCAGGTTGATGTATCAGTAAAATATAATAAATTGCGAAAACCAACATTTTGATTCCACTTGTAACAGTCAATGAACTATATAAACACACTCATTAAAAAACAGATTATTCTGTATGTATTAAACTAAAAACAAAGCAACTCGCAATGTCAATTTTATAATATACTTTGATAGATTCACCTGCAATCCTTCTGATTGTGATCATAACCCTAAGATACTATGCGGATTATAAAATGAAAAGACGAGATTTTCTGATGCTGGCAGCATCCTCAGTATTGGCATCGCAACAAGCGTTAGCCGCACCTTTAGGCAACCCCAAAACAGTACGTCCCGAAGATTTTGGTGCAAAAGGGGATGGTTTGGCTGATGATACAAATCCAATCCAAAAAGCAATAAATTCTGGTGCAGATGAAATAATTTTCTCAGGTAAATACAAGGTTACCCCCCAGTCCTTTCCTGGCATTCCCGGCGTCATTGGTCACAACTCAGTATGTTTAGATGTAAAAAGCAACCAAGTATTGAAAGGTCAAGGAAAAATCATCTTGGGTAAAAGCTCACATGGTAATAGCGGAGCAATATTAGCCAACATAACCAGTCAACAAATAAACGACACCACTATATCGGTATCCATTGATGGCGGGCAAATCGGAGGCAAAAATGGATTTTCTGGGATTGTTTTAATTAATGCCAAAAGATGTGTTATTGGTAATAATATTTCGATATCGAACATGAGCTATAATGGTATACGTTTAGCAAGAAGTTCACTCTCCTGTAGAATTCAAGATGTGAATATAAGAAATGTTGGCTATATAGGAATTCAAGCCCAGCAACCAAGAAATATATTTGTGTGTAACAATATAATTGAAAATACAAAAGATAACGCCATAGATTTCGAATCTAATAAAGGTTATCAAGATGGATATATCCATGACAACACCATTACAAAGTGCAAGACAGGTATTTTTTTAGAATCTGGTGGAAATTGTTCAATTTATAACAATAAAATCAGTAAATTTTATGTGGCGGGAATTTTTTTAAACAGAATAAACACCCCTGCCAATAACGTTAGAATTTACAAAAATATAATTGACGGCACAGGAAATAAAGTACAAAAAGGCGGAATAGCAATAAACAATAATATACGAACCGCAACTATTAGTAGTAATACGTTCAAAAATCTCGATTATTCTATTTGGGCCAACGGTAAGATATCCCATATCACAGTTGGTGAAAATAAAAATATAAACATTGGCAAATCAATAATTCGGGTAGGGAACGTCAAAAATGACCTAACCGATTCCGTCGTAAGCAAACAAGAAATGAATAAAAGCACCACTCCTATCATTGATTGACAATGATATATCCAATTACAAAGGATTGGTTATAAAATAACATTAAATTTATTGCACCTGCGTTAATCTTATATTTCGCAGGTGCATTATTGCAGATAATAAAAGTATGATGATTATCTAAAGCAGCGCTTTATATCCCAAACGTCTGATTATGAATCGACATGACTTATACATAAATATATTTCTCTTCGCTAAGGACAGGAAAATACTATGGTATTTTTGAGTGAGTTTTTGAAACTCAGACTCTGTCTCTCTCGATAGAACCAAAGCATTATTATGTTTAATCATCTGAATGCTGATTAAATGGCTGATAATCCTGGTTCGGAGATAGCTAGATTCAACATTTTTATGTTTATTTTTTAATGACTCAAGCGCATAAATACTTTCAAGATATCCAACGATATTCTTTTCATTGCGCTTGGTATGCATTATCGAACCAGGTCTCATACGTCGTCTAAAGTAAACGTTCTCTGTGACATAAGTACTACCGGATGCGAAAAATAATCTTGGCGTAAATTCTTCATCCTCATGTATTATTGGTTTGAAGAATAGCTCATGTTGAACCTGAATACTTCTTTTAAAAATATATATCCATGCGTTTGGGTAAAATGCTCCCTTTTTTGATAGTCCAGTATAAGCATTGACACCATCCGGATACAAGACGTTCTCGCCACGCCAATATTGAGGCAACTTCTTATGTTTGGTCTCAGACTTTTGGATATCGTCAATAAACGACTCGGCAGAAAATGCAAAAATATCAATATCTTTATATTTAGATAATGCTTGATTAAAATCTTCAAGCAGATTCTTTTCCAGAAGATCATCTGAATCAAAATAGTAAATATAGTCGCCTTTTGCCACTCGAGTGCCAACATTACGAGCTTCACCCAAACCTTGATTTTTAGTATGGATAATGGTCACGTAAGGAATATCACCATAATGTTCTTCAATTAACTCACCAGAGTTATCAGTAGATCCATCATTAACGATAATAATTTCATAAGGTTGGACTGTTTGGGCAATAACCGAATCTACAGCTTGTACCACATACTGGCTTACATTGTATACGGGAATAATAACGGATACGGCATTTCTTTTTAGTTCATTCATATTTTTATTAACTCGCAATTTGGTACATCCTTTGTCCAAGCGTCAAAATATGTTGAGTTTTTACCATATGAGTTATCTAATAACTTAGTTTTCACACCAAGTAAACAGCATAATATGTGCCCGTGCATTCGCGAAGTTACAACCTGCTCATGAGACATGAAAAATGCATTTACCCTTTCAACTAATTTATCTGTATGTTTTTCCCACATTGTGACTGTAGGTATCAGGTTACTGCCAAGTAAATTATTGATGCGTTCGAATTTGAATAATAAGTTCATAAAGGAACGATCTTTATCTGTGCAAATATCCTCCCAGTCTTCAAATTTAGATGGTTCAGGGATATTGGCCAGGCTACCAACATTGGTTTCTTCAATATCTTTTCTAATCATCCATAATGTATCACGCTTAATGTCGTTTTCTTTTTGCGTAGGGAATACGCCCCATAAAGAATGAGCCATGTCGGGGCAAAGAACAACATTATCACAAAAGTTTTCACTCAAAATCTTATAGCTTCTTGTGTCGCGACAAAATATGGTTAAATTATTGTGCTTGCTGATAATTTTTGCTGACTGCTCCATTTTTTCAGCATTCTTGAAATGTACTGTTTGCGGCATATAAACAATTTTATTGTTTGGGAATTTTTGTACAACCGCCTCCCTTAAAATTTGATGATGTGGATATAAATCACCAAAGTTACCGCCACCGTGCAGTAAAATAACTACATCCTCAGGGAGATCTTTAGTGTTTTGCACAAATTTCAGGCTTGTTCTATCAGTACGCCTTGCTAAAACTTGATATTGCCGTTCCTTGAAAAATTGCTCTGTTCCCTTATAAATAAGTAAATCACCTACATTCAAATGTAAGGGAATATCCAAATACACAACTCGACTTCCACGAGGTACTACGTTATCAATGACAGACAAGTTATTTTTTAATAAATCCATATGATGCATATTTTTTTTAAGCCCTTAAAAGTCGACGAAGTTTTGGATTTTTAACTACTTGTTGCTTAATCTCACGAACAAAGTCATTACGACTAAACACTAATGTTATTGCAAAGGTGATAACGCCAGAAGACACTTGCAAAATAAGCATAATCACTGGCAGTGGAGATATATTTATAGTACCTACTAACCAAGCAACTACTACTGTTGGGATCGTTAATACTAAAGGGAGTGTTATGCTCTGAATATATTCACGATAACTGCTACCGAGTACAGGCTTAATCAAAATGAAGTAACTAAGATAAGTATTAATAACTTGTACTATAAGAAAGCCTAATGCAGCACCAATACCACCGAAATAGGTTGCTCCAATCCATATTGATGGAATAAACAAGAACAATTTAAAAACATTAAATTTGAAGCTAATATCAACTCGAGCTTTCGCCATTAACAATGAACCAATTGGATTTCCAATAGAACGAAGCAATCCTACGATGCATAAGATCTGGAGGATAGGAGTTATAAACTGCCATTTCTCACCGAAAATAGTAATTACAAAATTATCTGAAACAGTCAACAGGCCTAATAAAACGGGGAAATTTATTAAACCAACAAAAGATAATAGTTTATAAAAATTAGTTCTTAGCTTTTCTTTATCATCCTGGATTTTCGAAAATGCAGGAAATAATACTCTTGTTAATATTGGATTAAGCCTGGAAGGTGGTAGCACAGCAACATTGTATGCCAGATTATAACCTCCAGCGATTACCGCCCCCAGGCTCCTGGAAAGTATAACAGTAGCAATATTGGAATTTAATTGATTAACCAGAGCATCAGCTGTTAAATAAGCTCCAAATTTTATATTTGAAGATACTGATTTGTAGTTAAACCGTAATATTGGTTTATATATTTTCCTACCAACCACGGCAAACATCAAGGTTTTACATATCGACATGCAGAGATAGCCCCATATCGCCGTTATCGCGAAAGGATAATACAGAGCAGAGCACATGGTAATTGCAAATCCAATCAAAATTGAAGAAGTTTCTATAAGACCTATTTTCGAAAATTCGAGTTCTTTTTGTAACAACGCTCGAAACTGCTGCCCATGAGGTATTATAATAAATGCAAATGCAAGTAATTGTACCAAAGGCTTTATTTCTGGTTGATTAAGTAAGTCAGAAATCAGGCCACTCAATACAAACACCAAAAAAAATACTAAAAGGCCTATCATTACATTAATCCAATATAATGTAGACAGTTCAACTTCGGAGATATTCTTTCGTTGAATAATTGAATTCGAGATACCAAAGTCAGAAATTGTATCCGCGATCATAATGACTAGCATCGATATAGTCAATAACCCGAATTGATGAGGTTCTATAATACGGGCCAGAAGTGTGATTTGTAAAAATGATATCCCTATACTTGCTACTGTAGCAATTGCTGACCATTTAGCACCATTAACCGTTTTTTCTCGTAAACTCATAAGTACTCTTTAGGTAAACTTATAACCAGTTAAACTATATTATATTTTGAATTATGAGGCACGCTTTAATTTATATAATCATGCGCTACACGCAATAAGAAACCAGCCTGAAATAATAATTCATGATAAATAATGAATACATAACACTATTGGTTTATGAATAACTTAGAAAGGATAAATAAGTCTGCATCTATTATTTTAATGATAGTAAATGAAGTTATATTTAATAATATAAGCCTCAGAAAATCTCTGAGGCTTATAAGATGTGTACTTTTAAATTAACTCATCCACTCAGTGTGGAATACTCCATCTTTATCTGTGCGCTTATAGGTGTGTGCTCCAAAATAGTCCCGCTGAGCCTGGATCAAGTTAGCTGGAAGTACAGCTGAACGATAACTATCATAGTAAGCAACTGCCGCAGAGAACGTTGGAACCGGTATACCATTTTGGACGGCATAAGAAACAACATCGCGAAGTGCTTGCTGATATTCATCTGCAATTTTTTTGAAGTAAGGCGCTAACAGAAGATTGGCAATGCCCGGATTTTGCGCGTAAGCATCTGTAATTTTCTGTAGGAACTGAGCTCGAATGATACAACCCGCGCGAAATATCTTGGCAATCTCGCCGTAGTTGAGATCCCAGCCATATTCGTTAGACGCTGCACGTAACTGAGAAAAGCCCTGTGCGTAAGATACAATCTTACCCAAATAGAGTGCACGACGAACTTTCTCGACAAATGCAATCTTATCCCCCGCAGATTGTGATTCTGGGCCGCTTAAAACCTTTGATGCTGCAACACGCTGTTCTTTTAAAGAGGAAATGTAGCGGGCAAAAACTGATTCAGTAATCAAAGATAAGGGTTCGCCAAGATCTAAAGAACTCTGACTGGTCCATTTACCAGTACCTTTGTTGGCAGCCTCATCCAAAATGACGTCTACAAGATAGGTACCCTCCTCATCCTTCCTGGTAAAAATATCTTTTGTAATATCAATGAGATAACTATTTAACTCGCCTTTATTCCATTCTGTGAAGGTTTCAGCCAATTCTTCATTCGATAGGGAAAGTCCGCCTTTAAGCAGCGCATAGGCTTCTGCAATTAACTGCATATCACCATATTCGATGCCATTGTGAACCATTTTAACATAGTGACCAGCACCATCGGCACCAATGTATGTGACACACGGTTCGCCGTCTTCTGCCCGGGCCGCAATTTGCTCAAGAATTGGTGCGACCAATTCATAAGCTTCTTTCTGACCACCGGGCATGATTGAAGGACCTTTAAGCGCGCCCTCTTCGCCGCCTGAGACACCTGTTCCGATGAAATTAAAACCCTCTGCAGACAATTCACGGTTACGGCGAATCGTATCCTGGAAGAAGGTGTTTCCCCCATCAATGATAATGTCTCCTTTATCAAGATAAGGTTTTAAAGAATCGATAGCACTATCTGTACCTGCCCCCGCTTTGACCATCAACAGGATGCGACGAGGTGTTTCAAGAGATTCAACAAACTCTTTAACTGTATAATAAGGAACCAGTTTCTTGCCTGGGTTCTCGGCAACAACCTCCTCGGTCTTTTCACGAGAGCGGTTGAATACGGAGACGGTATAGCCACGGCTTTCGATGTTCAGCGCTAGATTGCGTCCCATCACGGCCATACCGACAACGCCTATTTGCTGTTTAGACATGCAATGCAACTCCTGTCTTTGGGGTGAGTAACCAAGCTTAAAGATGATACTAGTAGCTAAGTTAACGATAGATGGATATATACTAACCCACGTCATCGTCTCCAACAAATACTATAAACCTAATCTTTTGATTGATTTATAGGCAATCCACGCAGAAAAGCTCAAATTGCATATACCCACACTAGCCAAGCATGAATACACATATTTATCTTTTTTCAAAGAAACGGACCCAGATATATTTGAGTAATGCATAAGGGAATGCGCGATTTTTATATCTTATAGCAAGATCTAAATCGTTAACAGCAGAATGATATCGAGCCCAATATGGCGTATCACTCCGTGTACTATTCCAGCCACGACAATGGTAAGCACTTAAATTTTCGGCGATTCGTAGCTTCCAGCCATTCGCTTTGAAACGCTGAGAAAGTTCAATATCTTCTTTGTACATATAATAAGATCTTTCAAAACCAATAAGACCTTTTTTATCTTTACACTGAAGCAAGGCATCATTCCGTATTAACATAAATGCCCCACAAATTGCCTCAGGCATTTTTTCAATATCATTAATGTTAATTGATTTAATCGGTTGATTAGAACCGACATCTTGCCATTTACCTAATTTACTGCAGTTAATACCTAAAGAATCATATAATTCCAGTGGTTTATTTTCTTTTATGTCATATCTTATTAACGGAACAGAAAATATTCCGACATCAGCATTATCTTCCCGTACAGCAATAGCCAACAAATCATCCAGAGCCCGGCCTTCAATTCTTGCATCAGGGTTTAAAAGTAAAACCCAATCACACCCATGCTCCTGCTCAATGGCTTTATTATTTCCGGCTACAAAACCGATATTCTCATGTTTTTCTATAGATAATGGGTGCTTACTTTGCAAGCATTCAAGATATTTAGTATCGGTAGAACCCGAATCAATAATCTTGATAACAAGTGAACTCTCAGAATTGTTTAGTCCATCAATAGCCCATTGTATGTGTTTCTGGCTATTATATGTAACAATAATTATCAAGCAAGTCGGGCTCATTTAAAACTCCCTTGATGAGGTTTCTCATTCATATTTTTTAAGCTTAAAAACGTTTTGAGCGAGATGCTTAGCAATGTGCCTGGCGGTTTTCTTTTTTGCACTCCATTTCATGGATTCTAGTAGAGTGGATTCGCCCCTCACAGAACTAATAATATATTCCATGAATCGTGCATCCTCACCAACATACAATTCCCGATTTCTGTCCTTCAAATCATTTAATGCTTTACTAAGTGGATAGCTTTTAGATACTCTTTTTTCATCAATCTTATGATCATGATGCATAATATATGTTGCAGCATTCAGTCGTTTAAATTGACCAAACTTGTGTGATAATCGCAACCATGTATCCCAGTCTTGCAAGCGCTTAGCTCTGATATCAAAACCACCAATTTCAACTAATCGACTCGTTAGTGTAAAAACCTGATTAGACGCCGTATTATCGAAAAGCATATCTTTATAATTAAAATACGACTCCATATTATTTTTATAATATTTACTTTCTTTACCGTCTCTATAACGCTCAATAAAATTGCAGCAAAGGAAAGAGAATTTTTCGTCCCAGTTTGCAACGAACAGATCAACTCGCTCAGGAGTAAACTCATCATCATCATCTAAACCAGTAATGAACTCTCCTTGAGCCCCAAATATACCCAAATTTCTTGCTGCACAAGCTCCTGCCGCACTGTCGTTCCTAAAGTATTTTACTCTATGGTCAGACATCATAACTTTTTCAACAAATGTTTGAGTTTCATCGGTGGAGGCATCATCACAAATTAAGATTTCAATATTTGCGTAAGTTTGATTTTGAGCCGAACAAATAGCTCGCTTCAATTTTTCCACTCTATTGTGCGTTGTTATATATATACTAACAAGGGGTTGACATCCAAGCATTATTCCTCCCTTAATTTAGGGCATGCATTTCAAAAATTAAACCATGCAAGCAATACATTAATAAATAACGAATCATGAATTCTAAGCAATATATTGAACTGCAATCAACATAATTCTAAAATTTCCAAAATCGCTTATGCATGCTACATTTTTTGATGATCACCTTAGGTAATTTTTTATAATTTTGCCCCAATTTGTAACCTACGATTTTCATAAAATTGTTGATCATCGCCAGCGGCAACCATGAGATACCATTAGCAATTAGAAATTTTAATTCAGAAATAATGAATTTAGTCCCTTCACCTCCTGCGCCACCAAAATTATCACGTATCCATGGTTGATCCTTATGGAAAACGCCTATATCAAAATATCGCTTAAACTCTTCAATTGGAGTGTAATTATGCGAGTGTCGTACTTTAGCGTTCGCAGCATAAACATTCTTATAACCTGCCATGACCGCCTTAGCGGTATAAAACATGTCTTCGCATAATATTGTATCAGAAGGAAAGCCGCCAAGTTTTTTAAATACCGAAAGCCTGTACGCGGAAAATGAGTTCGACATGAATACTGTCTTTAAGCCCATCTTCGCTATGCTTGTTTTATCAGCGACATAGCCTTTTGTTGGATAGTTAAAATTTCTTGCGTGTCTGGCAATAGGGTTTGCATTCAAATGCGGAAGTTGTCTACCATAAGCGCTGGCAACGTCTTCGTCCTCAAAAACGGAAATAATCTCTTCGATAAATCCAGATTCTGGAATAGCATCCTGCGTCAGAAATATAACAACATCATAATCATCTATATACTCTTTTACTGCCAGATTTCTTGTTCCGCCATGATTAAAATCATCGCCCGCAATTGTCAAAACATCAAACCCAGCTTCAGAAGCCAAAGATGCTGTATCATCCTTGCTACTTGAGTCGATTACATGGACAAATACATCTGCTGGAGAATATTGAGTTATATTTTTGATTGTTTGATGCCAAAGTCCGCCACCATTATAGGTTGGTATTGCAATAAAATATTTCATTTTTTACCATCATAATTGCGCATAGAAGAGATAATAGTGTAATTAATATGCTCCATCTTTTTTGAGCACAACGGCAATAGTTTTAAATAATATTGCAATGTCATTCCACATTGACCAATTTTTAACGTACCAGGCATCAAAATAAACTCTCGTTTCATAGTCTACATCACTACGCCCACTAACCTGCCAAAGTCCTGTCATCCCAGGCTTACTGAGCAAATAGTAATCAACCTCATCATTATACCGCTCCAATTCAGCAGTGATTATAGGACGAGGTCCTACCAGACTCATTTCTCCCTTCAGTACATTAAACAACTGGGGCAACTCATCCAGACTGGTGCGACGTAAAAAACCACCAATTTTGGTCACTCGCGGATCATTTTTTAATTTGAATGTAAGGTCCCATTCTTGTTTCGCAGCAAGATCCGTCGCTAGCAACTCTTCCAACACCTCTTTGGAGTTAGTCACCATCGAGCGGAATTTCAAACATTTGAATGGCCGTCCTCCTTTACCTATGCGCTCATGCCCATAAATTGCTGGACCGCCATCCTTTTTCACTTTAAAACAAATATAAAGCAGTACTGGAGATAGTAGTATTATAATGGCTAAAGAGCCTACGATATCAAAGATACGCTTGATAATTCGTGAAGACCATTTTGCCAGATTTTGTTGCACCCGAAAAATCATCACTTCATGGCTGAATATGAATGACATATCTGTGCTGTCTAATGGCATCCCTCGTAAGGTTGGAATAACAGATACATATCTGTATCCCTTAATCATAAAATTACGTAACCATGTATTTCTAATTTCACTTTGATCAGACTCGACTGCCACAATAAATTGTGTCTTGGTATCTTTTGTGTTTAACCATGCGATACTATTTGGTAATACGGGAATTCCATCAATAGACTCATTATCTTTTACATACTGAGAACTTGAGATAAAACCTACGATTGATAGCCCAAGGTTCCGTTCACTATTGATTGCTTTATATGCCTCTTCTGCATTAGCACCGTTACCAATAACCCATGTATCTCTGCGCCAAAGACCAAAAGTATCAAGAACTCGTTTGGTTAACATTCTTAATACTGGTACCAAAATTAAAATAAACACCCACGACAGAACCCATAAGAAACGAGAAAATGACCAAGTGGTAAAAGCCATTACCGCTATTTCAATGATTGCAAAAATGACTAAAGTTCGTAGAATCTCTTTTAATTCAAACCAGAATGTTTTCCTATAAAAATAATGTCTAAGTCTCATTGAATACCAGGCAACGCAACAAACCGCCAGTATTAGGTGTAAAAGAAACCATCCATCCGTCTGATGAATAATCGTTATCCTATCACTTTCATTTGCAATAAACACTAATATCCCCATAGCCAGGTATGGAGACACAATAAAGCCAATAAAATCAGCCAACGCAAGTGATGAGCTGACTAATATATTCCTGACGAGAAGTGACATAATTCCCTCTCTGCATTTTCTAAAGTATTTTGATTATTTTTGTATATTGAAACGTAATAATAATAGCTGCCGGAATTGCTCCGGCAGCTAACTTAATTATTTATCATCCGAGTATGAATATCCATAATGACTATAACCATAGCCATAATAGCTGCTTGCCTTTTTTACAATGCCATTAAGGATACAACCTTTAACTACAACTCCACTTTGTTCGAATCGTTTAATACTAACCTCAATTTCCTTGGCGGTATTTTGTTCAAAACGAGTTACGAGCAATGTCGTTCCGACATAATTGCCGATGATTGCTGCATCTGTTACGGCTAATATTGGTGGCGTATCTACGATTACCAAATCATAGTTTTCATTAGCCCAATTAATTAATTCACCAAAATTCCTATGCATCAAAAGTTCTGCTGGGTTTGGTGGCACAATGCCTCTGGATATGAAATCAAAACCGAATGCTGGGAGCGGCTTTAGGACATTTGTAATGGAAGCTCTACCAGATAAATATTCAGAAAGGCCTTTGTTATTATCAACGTCAAATAATTTATGTGAATAACCTTTGCGTAGGTCCGCATCAATAAATAGGACTTTTTTTCCAGCCTGAGAAATGATAGCTGCAAGATTCGAACTTACAAATGTTTTTCCGGCATTTGGACTCGCGCCTGAAATCATTAATACGTTATTTCTTGCTTCCATCATCGCAAAGTGCAGGCTAGTTCTCAATCCTCGAATAGCTTCAATAGCTAAATCTGCTGGATTTTCTATTGCCAACAATTGAAGAGAGTGGTTTTTCCCTTCGAATAAACTTCTTGAGCGAACTTTTTTCTGCGAATATATTTCAGCTACAGGAATACTTGCATATACGTTTATACCTAGTTCTTCTAACTGTTCAGGCGACTCGATTCCTTTACGCAAGAAAACTCTAAACAGGACTAAAATAACAGATACCATTCCGCCTAAAACAATACCAATTAGAACGATTAATACCTTTTTGGGCTTAACAGGTTGCGGTTCAGTAATAGCTTCATCAATTATCCGGACATTCCCGATCGCACTTGATTTTGAAATATTGAGTTCTTGTTGACGATTAAGAAGAAGCATGTAGATCGCACGACCAGAATCAACATCCCGGTTAAGTCGAATAATCTCTTGTTGTGTTTTTGGCATGCCTGAAACACGTTGGTTTAACTTTGCTTTTTCGCTTTGCAGAGTCTGACGCTTTTCTATTAGTGCCTTATACGTCGGATGCTCTTTGGTATACAATTGCGAAATTTCAGCCTCACGGAAAGTTAAGGTGTTAAGTTGATTATCAACATTGACTATTTGATCAAGTACTGATTTGGCCTCTAAAGATATATCAACTGAATCATTTTGACGCCTAAAGGTATTTAGCTTATCTTCAGCAACATCAAGATCGTTACGAACTTTTGGCAGCTGGATATTAAGGAAATCTAAACTTTTCGCATCCTGAGCTGCTTGGCGTGAGATATTCTGAGCTAAGTAATTTGCGCTGATACTATCAACAATTTTTTTAACTAATTCCGGATCATCGCCAATAAGTGTTAGAGCTAGGATTCCTGTATCTTTGCCTTCATCAGTAACAGTAAAGTTATTCAGAAGATCAGTTATAGCTTTTAAGCGTGGAACATATGAAACAGTGAACTCATCATCCGACGAAGCAACAAATGAGTCGACCTTAATTAAATAACCATTTTTATTGACTAACTCACCTACTTTTCCTTCCAACTTGAACTCATCATTAGACAACTGATAGTGACTTTTATCCAATACTTTCAACTTGAATACTTGCGTTTCATTAGCATTTTTCGCGACGGGAGAAAATATTGATATACTAACATTACCTTCTTGTTTGCCCATTAAGCGAGCAAAACCACGACCGAATATCGGGAAATGATCCTGTGTCACTATCGTTTGAAGGTTAAGATCGTCAACAGTTTTTCCTAAGATCATACGGGATTGCAACAATGCTATCTCTGGCGCAGACTGAGGTTGACCGTCAGGCAACATTTGGCTCAAATTACTTAAAAGCGCATTTGCTTGTTTTTTCTCAACCTGAATCATTGCATCAGCTTGATAAATTGGTGTCGCAAACAGCGCATAGATTAGAGCTAACAGCGTAAATAATGATGTAATAGATATTATTAGTTTTCGATGGTCAATCAGTTCGCCAATAAGGCGCCCCAAATCGATTTCATTTGAATCTACAGTGGTAGATTTTTTTGTTACTGATGACATGCACTATTCCCTAATTATCAGGCGCCTAATCTTTCGACCCAGAGCTTACCAGCCTGTTCGATTAACTGGTAAACAGATGAAAATGCTTCTTCACTTTTTCGATATGGATCAGGAATTTCTCGTTGGTTTAGCCAATGTCCGAACAACATTGTTTTGCCCCGCGCCTCAGGAGCGATGCGGCCTATTTGCTCAATATGACTTTTTTCCATCACAAGAATTAAGTCGTATTGCCTACCTAATGCTGAAGTAAACTGCTTGCCTTTATGACCATCTAGGGATAGTCCATGTTTAGATGCAATTTTCACAGCACTTGGATCTGCATCGTGATTTACTAAAGCGCCGGTTCCGGCTGAATCGATTTTTTTGTTGGGTAGAGCATTATGCAAATATCGTTCTCCAATTGGAGAGCGGCATATATTCCCCGTACAAACGACCAAGATAGAATTAAACATAATTATGGCCATGTCTTAATATAACGAGTGGTTTCTGTAATATCGTGGATACCACCGATTGTAGGTATCAATTGAGAAACTACACGGTTCCAACGGACTAGCGGTGCCGTAGTTACATAAACTATATCATATGGCTGTAACTTAAACTCTGTACCCAGAACCATTGCTGATGCGTCTTGTGCATTTAATTGATAGATGTTAGCGATCTTACCTTGCTTATCGCCTTGCAGCTGCCTGATGACAAAGATACCAGTTGCATCAGAGGCATATTGAGACATACCTTCTGAACTTCCTAATGCCTCGGCGAGAGTCATCCCGCTACGATCCATTTTAAGGGTCGTCTGTTTAGCTACCTCACCCATCACGAAGACTTTCAAATCATCATTACGCGGTACGAATAAGATATCCCCAGGATAAAGTAAATGATTTTGAGTTAAATCGCCTTTTTGCATGAGCGCGTACAAAGAAATTTTGGTATCTTTACCATTATGTGTAAGCACTACATTACGCCAGTCGGCATCGCTTGCTAAGCCACCAGCGGCATTTATTGCATCCATAACCGTCAACGGAATATTCGTTATCGCTTGTTGACCGGATTTGGCTACTTCCCCTGTCACATACGCTTTTTGGGAACGGAAAGCCGCAATACTGACATCGACCTGCGGGCTTTCGATATACGTAGTTAATCGGCTAGTGATATCCTGGCGAACCTGACTTAGCGTTTTTCCAGCCACCTGTACCTTACCAATATACGGATAGAATATTGCCCCATCCGCATTAACCCAGTTACCTGTATCGCTCGCGCTTCGATACTGACCAGCCGGAGTGGTTAATTCAGGATGATCCCAAACGGTGACCATTAAGACATCACCAACACCAATCCGGTATTCGTAACTTTTCAGGAGATTGTCTAGCTGTGGATTTGAACGAGCAATTACAGCCTCCGGACGCAACTGCTCTACCAAACCTGGAGTCATTGGATAGACATTCACTAGCTTGTCTATGTCATAATCACTGTCAGGAAGTTCCACCACGTTTTTACGCAAGCTATTTAACCCTTGCCCCGGAACAATTGTGCAACCCGATAAAAAACCTATTGCCACAGCTAAGGCTGAAAACTTAATAATTTTTTTCTTCATAATGTCACATCATCAATAAACCAAAAGTTGCTAATTTTAGATTGCAGAATGAACTTACTGAGCCAGACACTTACTGAAAGTTTTATCAAACATAAGCATCAGACTTTTCAGCACTCATTCTATAAACTAAATGGAATCTCTATCCCTGCGCTGGCACCAACATCGTCGCTATCGCTGTTATCGGCATTGGTGTACCAAAGATTAGTATTCAATCGAACAGATTTATAGACATCGCCGCTCCAGCCCAACTGTATCCCTTTTAAGGTGTCTGAATTCGGAAACGCTTTATTGATAGACTGATTTTCCGGATTCACCTTTGCATATACCAGGCGGGTACTCCAGCGCTGATTATCTTCAGTAACCAATTCGATTTTACCTGCAAACAGCTGCCCATCCCCTCCCATGGCATCGCCTAGAGGATAGCCTTGCTGATAATAACCATCTTTATAAATGTGGTGGGTATAGCTGTAATTGGTCCGATTCATATTGGAACGGGTATCATGGCCTTCCACATACCAGTTAATCGCATTTTTCCCCCAGCCATGATGACCTTCGATACCGCCCAGGTACATATTTGCCGAAGGTAAACCACCCGCTTCATCCTCACCAATCATCTGGCCATAGAAGCTAACGGGCCACCCTAATGTAGGTTCAAGCTTGAATTTAAAGTCGAAGCCTGCAAGTTGGTTGCCCGGTTCATTGTCAGTGCCGGTATTATCCTGTCCGGTAAACCCGTCCCAGAAACTGCTAAACGATTCTGGTCGCCCCTCCCCACCCCACTGCATAATGCGTGAGGCACCAAGTTCCAGCGACTGGAATGGTGAGAAGGTCAAACGGCCACCGATAATTTTGGTATGAGGTACGGCCGTGTATTGGTTCATCTGGCTAGCGGAAATCTGATACTGCCACGGACCAATCCAGCGCAACCACCATGTCTCCGGAGCAGCTTGCTCTGCGCGCTGCATTAAAAAACCGGTCATCGGTCTGGCTGCATCTCCGCGGATCAGGCTGCCTTCATAACCAGGCCCCCACCATTGCGGCACCTGACCAAATGATAACCACTGGTTCCAGAATTTGACGGCACCATATGCGCCATTGGCATTAAAACGAGAACCGTTGCTAATACGTTCGCCGCCTTCAACATTGCCCTGCAGATGCACATCCCACCACTCACCGCTGTTATTAAAAGCAAGAGATAGCGAGTTATCTGCCGGCTGGCTTTGACCAAAGCCCTGTGGCGTGCCTGGTTGGTCAGTCGATGTATAGCCGCTAACGCGAAAATCCGCCTTCAGATTAGAAAGCCGCTGATTAATGCGCGCCAGTACGACTTGTTCAGAGGAATATGAAGGTTTTGCTTTTTTCAACGCTCGAGTGATTTCTTCCTGACTGAGCGGCCAGGTGGAAAGACTGAGATGAATGACCCCACGATCGGAAAGCCATGCCAGATCGTTACGCAGTTCATTATCATTTTGCACCAATCCAGCTGCATATACCTGTGAGCTAACTGATGCAACCAGACCCAAAGCAAGTGCGATACGAGCAATTTTCATCATTGTTCAAGTTCCATTTACGAGTCCCTTCCCACCAGGTGGGTACGGCAATGGGGATTTTTAAGAATCAGGAGCTTATGAGTTCGACAAGCCTATTTTTTACAACAGCGATCCATTGCCTCGATAGACAACATCCTCAAAGTACGAGCGGTTTGCTGTAAACGGATGTGAACTTAACGCATTCATAATGTAAGCGATATTGGTTGCCAAGGCTACTTTCACGGCCTCAATAATGTGCACATGATCAGATGTCGATGACGTAGCTCGGCGTAGGGCTGATTGACTCAGGCCTTTTCAATACGAGGAGGACCGGGGAACTGGATACGCTACCGCCCTTGGCTTAACAGCTACCAACGCACTGTACCTCTTATCCAGCAATTTTCTTTACGTCCTGTTGTTGGTTAATTAACCACAACTATTATTTTTACCGCCCCGAGTTTACGAGATTCTTCCTGCAAATGGCAGTATAAATTTAACCACACAGACCTGTTAAGATGATATTTTTCATTTTCCCCGGCAGGATTTCATCCGTTAATAAGATTATTTGATGGATTCTTTCCCCATCCGGCATGATATTACCACCGCAACAGTATGGATACGTAACTGCATGATTATAAAGAAAATAAAATAATCCGCATGTTTAATGCAAAAAAACAACTATAGAACAGTCAACTACAAAATATGATAGCCATCATTACCCACTTCGTTTATGGGTTCCAGAAAGATAACTCTGATTTCCGAAATTCCGTTTTGATTTAAGAATCATCCTAGCCGCAATATCATGATAGTTCGTGCTTTCAAGTATTCTGTTAACATTATTATGTTTCATCTTTATGAAAGCCACGATTCTATTATCCCTTAATTGTCCGCAGTCTGGCATTTTATCATACCAATCACCCCAGGCTGATAATGTACAGCTTTGTCGAATTGCATGATTAATATATATGCTTATGCAGATCGGATCTGGTGAACGGTTTGTCAAATGGGCCGATCATGGTTGCAACTTCCCCCAGCAGCGATTGTGTTGGCGCTTTAGCCCCGGTGTTTAACAGCACGAGGGGAATGATTGCAATACTCAGCACGCCTGTCCATGAGATCTGCGCAGTGCGCGATGAATGCGCACGCCATTGCAACAGCAGAAAAATCAAACTCCCGCAGGCTCCGAGGATAAATCCACTCACCACTTCCGATACCGAATGTGCATGAATCATCAAACGGGAATAGCCAACTATGACAGCAAGAGCATAACCTACGAATACGGCGCTACAGCGGACGGAGAAAGTCGCCCGTGAGGTTAACAGCCATAAAAATATTGGCCAAAAAGCGGTAGAAAGCGCGGTATGTCCGCTGAAACCAGTAAAATCGATTTCCCGTATGCCAACGCCCCAGCCCATAAATGCCAGTTTTGAAATGCACACGACAGTACCCGTAATGCCAAAAAGCAACGCCCATTGCCAGGCCAGCGTCCGGGATGCTTTACGCAGCGCCAGCACCGCAAACAGCACCACTGCGCTAGGCAGTAGCACGGTACTATCGCCAAAAAAAGAGACTAATTGCCAGTTCATTTACGCTTCATCCTCTGACGATACATCCCTTTTCCCTGTATCTTATCCATGATCTCCCTATGGGCATATTCATCCATTAACATTACGTTTTTATGCATGTATCACCGTTGTTTAATGGGTAAACATGATCTCAGTCAAGTTTTATTTCGCATCGCTAGCTTCTGTTACGTACATTTCGTTAAGAAAGGTCACACTAAGCAACTATCAGCTAAGCATTATTTTAACTCATCTGACCAAATGCCCGGCTCACGCTCTGCCAATCATTGATAAGCCATCAAATCCACATACTTGATAAGATTCAACTGAGTTGAAAATCTCATTGCATTTACTGCACCGAATGCTAATAACCTCGGTCTCATTTCAGTTGGATCTTGTTACGCTGGCGCGACACCAAACATCTTGCTGTTATCTGCACGCCAGCTCTCGCTCGAATTAAGCGCTCAGTTTCACGCCAGCAGCTTCTTGATGCTCTCGCGGAATTTGGTCCCTTCTTTATGGTTACGTAAGCCGTAACTCACAAAAGCCTGCATGTAACCCATTTTTTTGCCGCAGTCGTAGCTCTCACCGGTCATCAACATGGCATCGACAGACTGTTTCTTTGCCAGTGCCGCAATAGCGTCCGTTAATTGAATACGACCCCAGGCGCCAGGTTCAGTACGCTCGAGTTCTTCCCAGATATCAGCAGACAGCACATAACGCCCTACGGCCATCAAGTCAGAGTCGAGCGTTTGCGGCTCGTCTGGTTTTTCAATAAATTCAACAATACGGCCAATCTCTCCTTCCACTTTCAAGCCATCTTTGGTTTGAATGACGGAATATTCTGAGAGATCGCCAGGCATTCGTTTGGCCAGAACCTGGCTGCGCCCGGTTTCATTGAAACGCGCGACCATTGCCGCCAGGTTGTAACGTAGCGGATCGGCGCTTGCGCCATCAAGAATGATATCCGGTAACACCACAACAAACGGATTATTGCCAACGGCCGGGCGCGCACAGAGGATAGAATGCCCCAGGCCCAGTTGCTGGCCCTGACGAACGTTCATTATCGTTACGCCTGGCGGACAAATCGCCTGAACTTCGGCTAATAGTTGACGCTTAACACGCTGCTCGAGTAGCGCTTCCAGCTCATAGGAGGTATCAAAATGGTTTTCTACAGCATTCTTAGATGAATGGGTGACCAGCACAATTTCTTTGATTCCGGCGGCGACAATCTCATCGACGATATACTGAACCATCGGCTTATCAACGATTGGCAGCATCTCTTTCGGTATCGCTTTGGTGGCAGGCAACATATGCATCCCTAACCCTGCTACCGGAATAATTGCTTTCAAACTCACCATTATTTCATCCACCTATATGGTTATAAACTTTCGAATTTTTGTCAGAACATTGATGTCACTGGCATTTGTTTGTGATGGTACAGCATCGTGTCGCGCACGACTTTAACCAAAATCCTAAATTACTCTCTTAGTCCAAGAATACACGCAAAAAAAGCTAGCTGACAGGTCGCTTTAAGAAAATTCTCACGCGTTTGTCCTGGTCAATCGGCCTTCGAATAAACAGAGCAAGAAAAACGCTTAATCCATTGTTATTAAACAATAATAATTGATCAATGTTCCTGGCGATAAGCTACTTACTTTGCAGATTTAACACCTTCTTTCTTAAAAATCACCGTGGTAAGCCACTACAGAAAAAGTCAAATCCCATGCGAACGAGCAATTTGGCGATAGCAATCAGCAAAATCGTCTAAACTTTGGACAAAAGCTTCGCTAACTAACCTTCTTACCCGTGGATTAACCCCTTGACCATCGCTGATACTGCTGATTTTATGCAACATTGAGCCATGTTAAGGGTCTTATTAAACGCAGGTCCTGACAAGCTACGGAATTCAGTAGGAATATTCCCCTTAATAACATTTTGGTGAAAAATACGGCAATATTTTGACTTTACCCGCTGTTAATAACCCCTCCTTATCCCTGCTATTACCGCACAGTAATTACAGGGATTTCTAATTAATTCCAAATCAGCCCAGATCGATCTTAAACACCCGATATTTAGCAGTGGTTAATTACGTTACCGCTTTTGTTTGATATGCCAGACTGGTGCGCGTTGCCGCGATAAATCGTTGCATTTTACCTGGCGCTTATCCATGATCGATAGATCCTACGATTATGTTGTAAAGGTTCTAAGTGATTATGGAATGGATTGCCGATCCCTCGATCTGGGCTGGTCTCATTACACTGGTGGTTATCGAACTGGTTCTGGGGATAGATAACCTGGTATTTATTGCGATCCTTGCTGAAAAGCTTCCCCCGGCGCAGCGCGATCGCGCTCGCGTTACCGGCCTGCTATTGGCAATGGTGATGCGTCTGGTACTGCTGGCGTCAATTTCCTGGTTAGTCACCCTCACGACACCGCTCTTCAACTGGCATGACTTAAGCTTCAGCGCCCGCGATTTGATCATGTTATTTGGTGGACTGTTCCTGCTGTTTAAAGCAACCGTTGAGCTTAATGAGCGGCTGGAAGGAAAAGACAGTAATAACCCCACCCAGCGTAAAGGCGCGAAGTTCTGGGGCGTGGTGGCGCAAATAGTCGTACTTGATGCTATTTTCTCGCTGGATTCGGTCATTACCGCGGTGGGTATGGTTGATCACCTGGCGGTGATGATGGCAGCGGTCATCATTGCCATTACGCTGATGCTGATGGCCAGCAAAGCTCTCACACGCTTTGTCAACAGCCACCCCACGATCGTCATTCTGTGCCTGAGTTTCCTGCTGATGATCGGTTTTAGCCTGATTGCCGAAGGATTTGGCTTCCCAATCCCGAAAGGCTATCTGTATGCCGCCATCGGTTTCTCGGTGATGATCGAATCGTTCAACCAGTTGGCCATCTTCAATCGCCGCCGTTTCCTCTCGGCCAATCTGACCATGCGACAGCGGACGACCGAAGCGGTGATGAATCTGCTAAGCGGGCGCAAAGAGAATGCTGAGCTTGATACCGAGACGGCAACCATGGTCGCCGACCAGGGCGAAAGTCCGTTGTTTAATCCGCAGGAACGCTTAATGATTGAGCGCGTACTGAATCTGAATCAACGTACCGTCAGCAGCATTATGACTTCACGTCATGATATTGAGCACATCGACTTAAGCGCGCCTGAAGAGGAAGTTCGCGCGCTGCTGGAGAAAAACCAGCATACCCGTATTGTCGTCACCGGCGGCAACGATAACGAAGATCTGTTGGGGGTTGTTCATGTTATCGACCTGCTACAACAGTCATTACGCAATGAGCCACTGGATTTACACGTTCTGCTACGCCAACCGCTTATTTTTCCAGAAACCTTGCCGTTGCTCCCGGCGCTGGAGCAGTTTCGCCAGGCGCGGACGCACTTTGCTTTTGTGGTTGACGAATTTGGCTCCGTTGAAGGCCTGGTAACCATCAGCGATGTTATGGAAACCATTGCGGGTAATCTGCCTAATGAAGTCGAGGAGATCGATGCTCGTCATGACATTCACAAAAACGCCGATGGCAGCTGGACCGCTAACGGCCATATGCCGCTGGAAGATCTGGTTCAGTACGTTCCGCTGCCGTTGGATGATAAACGTGAATATCACACAATAGCCGGATTATTGATGGAATATTTGCAGCACATTCCTGCCGCTGGCGAAGAAGTGAAAATCGGCGGTTATACGCTGCGTACTCTGGAAGTGGAAAGCCACAGGGTGCAGAAAGTACAGATTATCCCGCCGGTTGAAGTAGAAGATGAATTAGATTATGAAGTGTGAATGAAGTTGAGGATTAAGGCGCCGCGAGTTGCTCGCGGCGCCTTAATGATTACAGCTTATCAAGCAGTTTCTTCACATCTTTGCCGTTCTGGCTATTACTGTTGCGTTCCGCCCACTCATTCAAACGCTGTCTGGCTTCGTCCTGCAACTGCTTACGCAGGATCTGATCTACCTGTAGGCTATAGCTTAGCGACTGCCACTTGCCATAGATACGTAGCGGGATTGCCGTCTGCTTGAGACGGTCAATAAGCTTGCTTTCGCCTTTCCAACCGCCTAACACCCGCACGTTGAAATGCATGTCGCAATCCTCTGCTTGCAGATTCAGATTACCTTGCCCCGTCAACGCCATCATTGCCGACTGTCCCTGCAAGCCGTTAAGCGTGATTTGGCCATTATTCAAGGTCAAATCACTGCTTAATGCGTCAAGCTGGGTCGCGTTATCGAAGTTTTCCTGCGCCTGTACATTAGTGCTCCTCGCCACGGCCTGCTGTACTAACTGCTGGAAATTGAGCCCTTCGGTCCGCGTGTCCTTCATCTGCAGCTGTGCCTGCCCCTGCCAGTTGCGACGGAAGTCTTCTGCATCAATGCGCGGCCCCGAGAAATCACCTTTCAGGGATAATTTCCCCGTCAGGTTAATCGGGTAGTTAAACGCCTGCAAAATGGTACCTATTTCCACATTATCCAGTTGCGGCTGGAAAGCGGCATGCGAAGTGTTGCCTCTGACATCCAGCATCCCTGGTAACGAGAGACGTCCCTCTCCCAGACTACCCTCCAGCTGTTTCACCGTCAGCAGCCCCTGCTGGTTAGTGATATCACTCTTCACCTGACTGAATCGCATACCACGCCACTGCACCTGGTCCGCCGACAGCGCCAGTTGGCCGTTAAAGCCAAGCAAACTATGATAATCCTGCTGAATATCGCTATCAGCAATCACAGGGCGTAGCTGTCTCGGCTGGCTTTGTCCACGCTGATCGACATTCCCTTCATTGGCCGTCGCACTTTGCGCAAGCAAACTATCCAGATTCAGGGTGGTCGCCTGCAGGTTTAGCGCCCAGTCAGGTTTCTCCCCCAGTACGACACTACCGCTGCCGGTAATTGCGCTGCCATTAGCAGTGAGATTGAGATTGTTGAAATCGAGTTTTTTCGCTTCTTCGATCCAGCTGGCTTGCAGACTTCCCTGCCCGCTCAGGCCGTCCGGCGGCAGCTCCGCCCCACGTACCTGCCAGTTAAGCTGCGAAAAATCCGCTTTCAAAGAGTGAGGGTAATCGCCGCCCTGAACCTGGGCGGTAAAGGACAACGTTAAGTCACGTTGATCGCGATTGACCCTGCCGGAGAAATCTACCGTCGCCAGATGGTTGTCATCCTGCTCCATCTGTAAGCGTATATCGCGCACGGTGACCTGTTCGCCATTTTCATGCTGGAAGAACAGGACGCTATCGGCCACCTGCAGTTTACGGACATCGTAGGACCATCCGCGATCTTGCGGCGCCTGCGGCAACGTATTGTCATGTGGAACCACCGGCGCGTTCTGGTTACGCACCGCTTCCGTTTTCGCGGTAAGCTGAATGACCGCGCCTTTCAACATCACCTGCTTCACCTGCAGTTGGTGAGAAAGTAGCGGCATCAGCGCAACATCCAGCCGCATGTTATCGGCACGCACAACCGGTTCGGAAGCGCCTGGCGCCGTCAGCGCCATACGACCGGAGAGAATACTCAGCTGCGGCCAAACATGCCAACGCAGCGGCCCGTCAAGCTTCAGTTGATAGCCGCTACGCTCCGCCACTTCCTGCACCATATAGTTGCGGAAGTCATTAGGGTTGACCAGCAGCACCAGCGCAGCGAGCCCCGCAACAATGACGGTCAACAAGATCATCAGCGTGGTCAGAATTCGTCTCATGGCATCCTCGATAAGCCGCTAACTTTATCAATCCTTGTCGATTCGACTCGCTACCGCGCCCTGCTGGTCGCGATATTTGGCATCTTCACGGCGGTTATATGGCCGCGCCGCCGGGCCCGAAAGCGGCTCAAAGCTCAGCGCGCCAATGGGCATTCCCGGGCGCAACGCCAACGGCAGCTTGCCGGAATTATAGAATTCCAGCACGATGCAGCCAGACCAACCCGGATCAATACGGTGCGCAGTGACGTGTACCATCAGCCCAAGGCGCGCCAGTGACGAACGGCCATCAAGCCAGCCGACGAGGTCAGCCGGAAGCGTTACTGACTCATAAGTCACAGCCAGCGCTAATTCTCCTGGATGAAGATAGAAAGCCTCGCCTTCCGGCAGTACGATCTCTTCGCTCATTACCCGGTCCAGCGCCGCGCTCACTTCCGCCTTCGGGCCGCTCAGGTCAATAAACGGCGCCGTATGACCGCGGAAGGTACGGAATTTATTGCCTAAGCGAACGTCAACGGTGGCGCCGTTAATTCGATCCACCGGCGGGCGCGGGCTGATTGCCAGGCGCCCTTCATCCAACCAGGCTTCTATATCTCGGTCACACAGACGCATGAGCTTTCTCCTTTAAGGCATCTAGCCCTTACGCTTTCCGGGAATAAGGGCAATTGGGATTCTCTTTGCACGTTACACAATTAGTACGTGTTATTCAAAGAACTGACTGATTTTGGCCTTCAGAATATCGATGGCAATACGGTTTTTACCGCCGCGCGGGACAATGATGTCAGCATATTGCTTGGAAGGTTCAATAAATTGCAGGAACATTGGCCGTACCGTCTTCTGATACTGCGCCATCACCGAGTCCATGGAACGGCCACGCTCGTTAACATCACGCTTGATGCGGCGCATCAGACAGATATCCAGCGGGGTATCGACGAAAATAGAGAAGTTTAATTCATTGCGCAGTCTGGCATCCGTCAACAGCAGGATCCCTTCGAGAATGATCACTTTCTTCGGTTGAATATGAATAGTTTCCGGCATACGCGTATGTTCAACGTAGCTATACACGGGCAATTCAATTGGCTGGCCGCTTTTCAGCGTCTGTAAATGCTGGAACAGCAAGCTATGATCCATTGAGCTTGGATGGTCATAGTTGGTTTTTACACGCTCTTCCATCGACAGATGGCTTTGATCTTTGTAATAGCTGTCTTCTGGAATAACGCCAATATGCTCATCGCCAACTTGTTCACGTAATTCACGATAAAGTGTGCTGGCGATAAGGCTTTTGCCCGAAGCCGATGCGCCGGCGATGCCTACAATGACGCACTGATGAGACGTATCAGTCATAAATTTTTGCGACCTGATTAACCTGGATGTAGATGGAGGGTGACGGTTGACCGTCAAACGCGGCAATTATAGGGATTTCAGGGCGGCGATACCAGTGATATGCGCCCTGTACGCCTATTCCTCGTCCGGCGCCCAGCCTTCGGTGTACCAGATATGCAACAAAGCATAGGAGCGCCAGGGTTGCCAGCGGCTGGCATAACGCGCAATACGCGCAGGCGTCATTCCGGGAAAACGCTGTTTAATCAGATAGTCATCGGGCAGAAAAATATCTTTTGCCTGCCAACCGCGCAGCGCATAGTAATTCGCCGTCCAGCGACCGATGCCCGGCAGACTCTGCAATTGTTTCATGCCGGTTGCCATATCAGCAGGCGCCGTCAACGGCAATTCTCCGCTCAATGCCGCTTTGCCAAGGTGAATTAACGCTTCCGCGCGGCGAAGCGGCATCCCTAACGCCTTAAGCGCCAAAGGGTCGGCTTGCGCCAGTTTCTGCGGTTCGGGAAAAATAACATAACCAGGCGCTTCGCTTAACGCTTCCCCATAGACCGCGGCCACTTTCGCCGTCAGCTTCGCCGCCATCGCTACGCTCACCAGTTGCCCCAATACCGCGCGCACCGCCTGTTCAAACGCATCCAGCGCCCCCGGCAAGCGAAGTCCTGGTCGCGGCTGCGCCAGTTTGCCTAAGGTTTGCGTGACCTCAAATGGATCGCATGCTAAATCAAACAGTTGCGCTACACGCGCCAGGCACTGATCTGCTACCGGTAACAGCCCATGAGAAAGCGTAACCTGGAACCCCTGGCGGCGTTCATCCGGTTTAACGGTAATCAATCCACGATGCCCATCTAAACTGAAGCTGCGGGTATATTGATCTTCATGGAAGGTTTCAATTCCCGCCACCGCACGCGCGCTGAGAAACGCGAACATCCATTGCCAGTCATAGGGCGCTCGCCAGGATAATAATGTCATGCACTCTCCTTATTAATCGCAACAAGCATAGATGCTCTAAGCCTGCTGCGCCTTGCTTTTAAATTCCAGTTGTCGGCATGGCGGCAATCCGCTAAAGTCGCCCCCCTTCTTCACTGGCATGGGGATTTTTCAGGTCATGTTTATTGGTTTTGACTATGGTACCGCCAACTGTTCGGTCGCCGTCATGCAGGATAATGCGCCACGGCTTTTAACGCTGGAAAACGGTAGCCCGCTGCTGCCATCAATGCTTTGCGCCCCGACGCGCGAAGCGGTCAGCGAATGGCTATACCGCCATCATAATGTCCCGGCCGACGGTGCAGAAAATCAGGCGCTACTTCGACGCGCCATTAATTATAACCGTGATGAAGATATCGAAGTCCTGGGCAACAGCGTCCAGTTCGGCCTCGCCTCACTGCATCAATACGTTGACGATCCGGAAGAGGTCTATTTCGTTAAGTCGCCAAAATCGTTTCTTGGCGCCAATGGCCTGAAACCCCAGCAGGTCGCGTTATTTGAAGATCTGGTCTGCGCGATGATGCTACATATTAAACAGCAGGCGCAGTCGCAGCTTAGTGAACAGATTACCCAGGCGGTTATTGGTCGACCAATTAACTTCCAGGGTCTTGGCGGCGATGACGCTAACGCTCAGGCACAGGGTATTCTCGAACGCGCGGCGACGCGAGCAGGATTCAACGATGTCGTGTTTCAGTTTGAACCCGTTGCGGCGGGGTTAGATTTTGAAGCCACGCTCAATGATGAAAAACGCGTGCTTGTCGTCGATATCGGCGGCGGCACCACCGACTGCTCACTGCTGTTGATGGGGCCGCAATGGCGGCAGAAAGCCGACCGTCAGGATAGCCTGCTGGGCCACAGCGGCTGCCGTATCGGCGGTAACGATTTGGATATCGCCCTGGCCTTCAAATGCCTGATGCCGTTACTCGGCATGGGCGGTGAAACGGAAAAAGGCATTGCGCTGCCGGTACTGCCCTGGTGGAATGCGGTGGCGATTAACGACGTCCCGGCGCAGAGCGATTTTTACAGCGCTGCCAACGGACGTATGCTCAATGACCTGCTGCGCGACGCTCGCGATGCCGACAAGGTCGCACTGCTGCTTAAAGTCTGGCGCCAGCGTCTGAGCTATCGTCTGGTGCGCAGCGCGGAAGAGAGCAAAATCGCCCTTTCCGCTCAGCAGGATTTCAACGCCGAACTGCCGTTTATTAGCGATGAGCTGGCTACCGCTATCAGCCAGCAGGGGCTGGAAGAGGCGCTCAATCAACCGCTGGCTCGCATTATGGAGCAGGTAAAGTTAGCGCTGGAAAGCAGTCAAGAAACCCCGGACGTTATCTATCTTACCGGCGGTAGCGCGCGATCGCCGTTAATTAAAAAGGCGCTGGCCGCACAGCTGCCGGGAATACCGATCGCCGGCGGCGATGATTTTGGTTCCGTTACCGCCGGGCTTGCCCGCTGGGCGCAGGTGGTTTTCGCCTGAAACGCGAGCGCCTTTCGGTAACCTGAGTTGACTTTGCCGCTTTTTCGTCCTAACTTGCAGGATGAAGGGTAAGGGAGGATTTCTCCTCCCCCTGGCGTCTTAGTAAGCCGGTAAGCTAATCACTAAGAGTATCACCAGTATGATGACCAGGTTCATCATAACCCTTTCCTTATTTAAGGCCCCTTCCTCAGGAGGGGCTTTCCTGTATTTAGCCTCCGCTAAATCAAGCTGACGTTACCATGCCGCGTCTGACACATTTCTTTTCAGCGTTCGGCTTTGCGAGCCTCCTCGTGAAAGCCCGCCAATTCAGACCTTTCCATACGCGCTTTTCATAATTCCTCCATTTTTGCGGGGCGTTCCGTTACTAAACTAGTATCATTCAGCGAAAGCTTCAGAATGAGATAGCAAAATAATGAAAAGCAGTAACACACTTCGTTGGGGAATAGTCCTGACGGTAATTTTGGCGGCGGGAGCCGCCTATTGGTTCTGGCACGATCGCGCCGAAGAGACAACCGCAGGCGCTGCTGGCGCGAGTCAACAAGGAGCAAAGGCGCCTGCCGGGGCGCGTCATGGGCGTTTTGGGGCCACGCTGGCCCCGGTGCAGGCGGCAACCGCCACCAGCGAATCCGTCCCCCGCTACCTTACTGGCCTGGGGACTATCGCCGCGGCGAACACCGTGACCGTGCGCAGTCGGGTTGACGGCCAGTTACTGAGTATCCATTTCCAGGAAGGTCAGCAGGTAAAAGCCGGCGATCTGCTGGCGCAAATCGATCCCAGCCAGTTCAAGGTCGCGCTGGCCCAGGCGCAGGGGCAGCTTGCCAAAGATAACGCTACCCTCGCAAACGCGCGCCGCGATCTCGCTCGCTATCAACAACTGGTGAAAACCAATCTTATCTCCCGTCAGGAGCTGGATACCCAGCAGTCGCTGGTGGTCGAATCCGCCGGTACGGTTAAAGCCGATCAGGCCGCCGTCGCCAGTGCGCAACTGCAGCTGGACTGGACCCGCATCACCGCACCGATTGACGGCCGCGTGGGCCTGAAACAGGTCGACATCGGCAACCAAATCTCCAGTGGCGACACCACCGGCATTGTCGTACTCACGCAAACCCACCCTATCGATTTGGTCTTTACCCTGCCGGAAAGCGATATCGCCACCGTGGTACAGGCGCAGAAAGCCGGTAAAACGCTGAGCGTCGAGGCCTGGGACCGAACCAATAAACAGAAGATCAGTACAGGCAGCCTGCTGAGCCTCGATAACCAAATCGATGCCACCACCGGCACCATTAAGCTTAAAGCGCGCTTTAATAACCTCGATGACGCGCTGTTCCCGAATCAGTTCGTCAATGCCAGAATGCTGGTGGATACCGAGCAGGATGCGGTAGTGATCCCCACCGCCGCGCTACAAATGGGCAACGAGGGGCACTTCGTGTGGGTGCTGAACAGTGAGAATAAAGTCAGTAAACATACGGTCACGCCGGGTATTCAGGATAGCCAAAAAGTGGTGATTAACGCCGGGCTGTCAGCGGGCGACCGGGTGGTGACCGATGGTATCGATCGCCTGACGGAAGGCGCTAAGGTCGAAGTTGTCGAAGCTCACAGCGCCGTGCAGGAACAACCTACCACCCGCCCGAGTGGTAAAAACGGAGCGGGCGCCTGATGCAAGTATTACCCCCAAGCAGTACGGGCGGCCCTTCCCGGCTGTTTATTATGCGTCCGGTGGCGACAACGCTATTGATGGTCGCCATTCTGCTGGCCGGTATCATCGGCTATCGCTTCCTGCCGGTCTCCGCGCTGCCGGAAGTTGACTACCCGACCATTCAGGTAGTAACGCTCTACCCCGGCGCCAGCCCGGATGTGGTGACGTCATCGATTACCGCGCCGCTGGAACGCCAGTTTGGCCAGATGTCCGGCCTTAAGCAGATGTCCTCACAAAGCTCGGGCGGCGCGTCGGTCATTACTCTGCAGTTCCAGTTGACCCTGGCGCTGGATGTCGCCGAACAGGAAGTGCAGGCGGCCATCAACGCCGCGACCAACCTGCTGCCGTCTGATTTACCCAACCCGCCGGTTTACAGCAAAGTGAACCCGGCGGATCCGCCGATCATGACCCTGGCCGTGACCTCCAGCGCGATGCCGATGACGCAGGTTGAAGATATGGTGGAAACTCGGGTAGCGCAGAAGATATCTCAGGTTTCCGGGGTCGGCCTGGTGACGCTGGCCGGCGGCCAACGTCCTGCGGTGCGCGTTAAGCTCAATGCCCAGGCGATCGCCGCGTTAGGTTTGACCAGCGAAACCGTGCGTACCGCCATTACCAGCGCCAACGTGAATTCAGCAAAAGGTAGCCTTGACGGCCCGGCCCGCGCGGTCACCCTTTCCGCCAACGATCAGATGCAGTCGGCGGAAGATTACCGTCGGCTGATTATCGCCTATCAGAACGGCGCGCCGATCCGTCTTGGCGATATCGCGACCATCGAACAGGGCGCCGAGAACGCCTGGCTGGGGGCGTGGGCCAATAAGCAGCGGGCGATCGTGATGAACGTCCAACGCCAGCCGGGAGCGAACATCATCGCCACTGCCGACAGCATCCGCCAGATGCTACCGCAACTGACCGAGAGCCTGCCTAAATCCGTTAAGGTACAGGTGCTTTCTGACCGCACCACCAATATTCGCGCGTCGGTCAGCGATACCCAGTTCGAATTGCTGCTCGCCATCGCGCTGGTGGTGATGATCATTTATCTCTTCCTGCGCAATGTCCCGGCGACTATCATCCCCGGCGTCGCCGTGCCGCTGTCGCTGGTCGGCACCTTCGCGGTTATGGTGTTCCTCGATTTTTCAATTAATAACCTGACGCTAATGGCGCTGACCATCGCCACCGGCTTCGTGGTCGATGACGCCATCGTGGTTATTGAAAATATCTCCCGCTACATTGAAAAAGGTGAGAAACCGCTTGCCGCCGCGCTGAAAGGCGCGGGGGAAATCGGCTTCACGATTATTTCATTAACCTTCTCGCTGATTGCCGTACTGATTCCGCTGCTGTTTATGGGTGATATCGTTGGGCGATTGTTCCGTGAATTCGCCATTACCCTGGCGGTGGCGATTCTGATTTCGGCGGTGGTCTCGCTGACCCTGACGCCGATGATGTGCGCGCGGATGTTAAGCCACGAATCGCTGCGCAAACAAAACCGCTTTTCGCGGGCCAGCGAGCGTTTCTTCGAGCGGGTAATTGCCGTCTATGGCCGCTGGCTAAGCCGGGTACTAAACCACCCATGGCTAACGTTGAGCGTGGCGTTAAGCACCCTGGCGTTATCGATTCTGCTGTGGGTCTTTATCCCGAAAGGCTTCTTCCCAATCCAGGATAACGGCATTATTCAAGGCACGTTACAGGCCCCGCAGTCGGTGTCGTTCGCCAGTATGGCGCAACGCCAGCAGCAGGTATCCGATCTGATTCTGAAAGATCCGGCGGTTGAAAGCCTGACGTCGTTCGTCGGCGTTGATGGCACCAATCCGGCGCTGAACAGCGCGCGTCTGCAGATTAACCTCAAACCACTGGATGAACGCGACGATCGCGTGCAAACGGTCATCAGCCGTCTGCAGCAATCGGTGGCAAGCGTACCGGGTATTGAGCTTTATCTCCAGCCAACGCAGGATCTGACTATCGATACCACCGTCAGTCGCACTCAGTATCAGTTTACCCTGCAGGCTAACTCGCTTGATGCCCTGAGCAACTGGGTGCCGCAATTGCTGTCGCGCCTGCAATCCTTACCTCAGCTTGCCGACGTCAGCAGCGACTGGCAGGATAAAGGGCTCGCGGCTTATATTAATGTCGATCGCGATAGCGCCAGCCGGCTGGGTATTTCCATGGCGGATGTCGATAACGCGCTGTATAACGCCTTTGGCCAACGGCTGATCTCGACAATTTATACCCAGGCCAACCAATATCGTGTGGTACTGGAGCACGACACCCAGGCGACGCCGGGGCTGGCGGCGCTGGATAATATCCGCCTCACCAGCAGCGATGGCGGTATCGTGCCGCTGAAATCCATCGCCAGCGTCGAGCAGCGTTTTACCCCGCTGTCGGTGAACCATCTCGATCAGTTCCCGGTGACCACCATTTCATTCAACGTGCCGGATAACTACTCCCTCGGCGAAGCGGTAGAGGCTATTTTGTCAGCCGAGCAGTCGCTGGATTTCCCAAGCGACATCCGCACCCAGTTCCAGGGCAGTTCGCTCGCGTTCCAGTCGGCGCTCGGTAGCACCGTCTGGCTGGTCGTCGCGGCGGTCGTCGCCATGTATATCGTCCTCGGCGTGCTGTACGAAAGCTTCATTCATCCCATCACCATTCTTTCTACCCTGCCGACCGCTGGCGTCGGGGCGCTGCTGGCGCTATGGCTGGCCGGTAGCGAGCTGGATGTGATTGCCATCATCGGCATCATTCTGCTGATTGGTATCGTGAAGAAAAACGCCATCATGATGATTGACTTTGCCCTCGCCGCCGAGCGCGAGCAGGGAATGCCGCCGCGCGAAGCCATTTATCAGGCCTGCCTGCTGCGCTTCCGTCCGATTCTGATGACCACCCTCGCCGCCCTGCTTGGTGCGCTGCCCTTGATGCTCAGTACCGGCGTCGGCGCCGAGCTGCGTCGCCCATTGGGGATTGGTATGGTTGGCGGTCTGATGCTCAGCCAGGTACTGACGTTATTCACCACGCCGGTGATTTATCTGCTGTTCGACCGGCTATCGCTGTATATGAAGAGCCGCTTCCCGCGCCGTGAAGAGGAGGCGTAAGTGAAGTTCTTCGCTCTCTTCATTTATCGGCCGGTGGCGACGATTCTTATCTCGTTGGCGATTACTCTATGCGGGATCCTCGGATTCCGGCTGCTGCCGGTCGCACCGCTGCCGCAGGTGGATTTCCCGGTGATCATGATTAGCGCCTCGCTGCCCGGCGCCTCGCCGGAAACCATGGCCTCGTCGGTGGCAACACCGCTGGAACGCTCGCTGGGGCGCATTGCCGGGGTCAATGAAATGACCTCGTCGAGCTCGCTTGGCAGTACCCGCATCATCATGGAGTTTAATTTCGATCGCGATATTAATGGCGCCGCCCGCGACGTGCAGGCGGCGATTAATGCCGCGCAAAGTCTGCTGCCGAGCGGGATGCCCAGCCGCCCCACGTATCGCAAAGCTAACCCGTCCGATGCGCCGATCATGATCCTGACGCTCACCTCGGATACCTATTCGCAAGGCGAGTTGTACGATTTCGCGTCAACCCAGCTGGCGCAAACCATCGCGCAGATTGACGGCGTCGGCGATGTCGACGTCGGCGGCAGCTCACTGCCAGCGGTGCGCGTCGACCTTAACCCGCAGGCGCTATTTAACCAGGGCGTCTCACTGGACGCCGTGCGCAGCGCCATTGATAACGCCAACGTGCGTCGCCCGCAGGGCGCGCTGGAAGATAAGACCCACCGCTGGCAGGTGCAGACCAACGATGAATTGAAAACCGCGGCGGAATATTTGCCGGTGATCGTCCACTACAATAACGGCGCGGCGGTACGCCTTGGCGACGTAGCAAAAGTGACGGATTCAGTGCAGGATGTGCGTAACGCCGGGATGACCAACGCCAAACCGGCGATCCTGTTGATGATCCGCAAGCTGCCGGAAGCCAACATCATTCAGACGGTTGATAGCATTCGCGCCCGCCTGCCGGAACTACAGCGTACCATCCCCGCCGCCATTGATTTACAGATTGCGCAGGATCGTTCGCCCACCATCCGCGCTTCGCTGGAAGAGGTCGAACAAACGCTGGTGATTTCGGTCGCGCTGGTGATTCTGGTGGTCTTTCTGTTTTTGCGCTCCGGGCGCGCAACGCTTATCCCGGCCGTCGCCGTGCCGGTATCGTTAATCGGTACCTTTGCCGCGATGTATTTGTGCGGCTTCAGCCTCAATAATCTGTCGTTAATGGCGCTGACCATCGCCACCGGTTTTGTTGTCGATGACGCCATCGTGGTGCTGGAGAATATTTCCCGCCATCTTGAGGCGGGAATGAAACCGCTGCAGGCCGCGTTACAAGGCAGCCGTGAAGTCGGCTTTACCGTGCTGTCGATGAGCCTGTCGCTGGTGGCAGTGTTCTTACCGCTGCTGCTGATGGGCGGCCTGCCGGGTCGTCTGCTGCGCGAGTTCGCCGTCACGCTATCGGTAGCGATCGGTATTTCGCTCGCCGTGTCGCTCACGCTGACGCCAATGATGTGCGGCTGGCTGCTGAAAAGCGGCAAACCTCATGAACCAACGCGCAAGCGTGGCTTTGGCCGCCTGCTGGTCACTATTCAGGGTGGCTATGGCAAATCGTTAAAATGGGTGCTGAAGCATAGTCGACTGACTGGCCTGGTGCTGCTCGGTACGATAGCGCTCAGCGTGTGGCTGTATATCGCTATTCCGAAAACCTTCTTCCCGGAACAGGACACCGGGGTGCTGATGGGCGGCATTCAGGCGGATCAGAGCATTTCATTCCAGGCGATGCGCGGCAAACTGCAGGATTTTATGAAGATCATCCGCGAGGATCCGGCGGTCGATAACGTAACCGGTTTTACCGGCGGCTCGCGGGTGAATAGCGGTATGATGTTTATCACCCTGAAACCGCGCGACCAGCGCCACGAAACGGCGCAGCAAATCATCGACCGGCTGCGGAAAAAACTGGCGAAAGAGCCCGGCGCTAATCTGTTCCTGATGGCGGTGCAGGATATCCGCGTTGGCGGACGTCAGTCGAACGCCAGCTATCAGTACACCCTGTTATCGGACGATCTGTCGGCGCTGCGTGAATGGGAGCCAAAAATCCGCAAGGCGCTGGCGGCACTGCCGGAGTTGGCTGACGTTAACTCGGATCAGCAAGATAACGGCGCGGAGATGGATCTGGTCTACGACCGCGACACCATGTCACGCCTGGGCGTCAGCGTGCAGGATGCCAACAGCCTGTTAAACAACGCTTTCGGCCAGCGGCAGATCTCGACCATCTATCAACCTTTGAACCAGTACAAAGTGGTGATGGAAGTCGATCCGCTTTATACCCAGGACGTTAGCGCGCTGGAGCAAATGTTTGTCATTAGTAACGACCGTAAACCCATCCCGCTGTCATACTTCGCCAAATGGCAACCGGCGAACGCACCGCTTTCGGTCAACCACCAGGGGCTATCGGCCGCCTCGACCATCTCCTTCAACCTGCCGACCGGCAAATCGCTGTCGGAAGCCAGCGACGCCATTGACCGGGCGATGACCCAGCTTGGCGTGCCGTCGAGCGTGCGAGGATCGTTTGCCGGCACCGCACAGGTATTCCAGCAGACGATGAACTCACAGGTGATCCTGATTATCGCCGCCATCGCCACGGTGTATATCGTGCTGGGGATCCTCTACGAAAGCTACGTGCATCCGTTAACTATCCTCTCAACCCTGCCGTCAGCGGGGGTTGGCGCGCTGCTGGCGCTGGAATTGTTCGGCGCCCCATTCAGCCTAATCGCCCTGATAGGGATCATGCTATTAATTGGCATCGTGAAGAAAAACGCCATCATGATGGTCGATTTCGCCCTTGAAGCGCAGCGTACCGGCAATCTTCCGCCGGAAGAAGCGATATTCCAGGCCTGTTTGCTGCGTTTTCGCCCGATCATGATGACCACCCTGGCGGCGCTATTCGGCGCGCTGCCGCTGGTGCTATCGGGCGGGGATGGTTCAGAGCTGCGGCAGCCGTTGGGGATCACCATTGTCGGTGGTCTGGTCATGAGCCAGTTGCTGACGCTGTACACCACCCCGGTGGTCTATTTGTTCTTTGATCGTCTGCGGCTGCGTTTTACGCGCAAGCCTGCTCAACCGGTAAGCGAATAAGATGACAGATCTGCCCGCCAGCGTACGCTGGCAGTTATGGATTGTGGCCTTCGGCTTCTTTATGCAGTCGCTGGATACCACCATCGTCAACACCGCCCTGCCCTCGATGGCCAAAAGCCTTGGGGAGAGCCCGCTGCACATGCATATGGTAGTGGTCTCGTATGTGCTTACGGTGGCGGTCATGCTGCCGGCCAGCGGCTGGCTAGCGGACCGGGTTGGCGTGCGCAATATCTTTTTCAGCGCCATTGTGTTGTTTACCGCCGGTTCGCTGTTCTGCGCCCAGGCCAGCACTCTCGATCAGTTAGTGATGTCCCGGGTGCTGCAGGGTGTCGGCGGCGCGATGATGGTGCCGGTCGGGCGGCTAACGGTGATGAAAATCGTTCCGCGCGATCAGTATATGGCGGCGATGACCTTCGTCACCCTGCCCGGCCAGGTTGGACCGCTGCTCGGCCCGGCGCTTGGCGGGGTACTGGTCGAATATGCCTCCTGGCACTGGATTTTCTTGATTAACATCCCGGTTGGCATCATCGGCGCTATCGCCACATTATGCCTGATGCCGAACTACACCCTGCAGACCCGGCGCTTTGATATCCTTGGTTTTATTCTGCTGGCGACAGGAATGGCCGCCCTGACGCTGGCGCTCGACGGCAAAAAAGGGCTCGGAATCTCGCCGCTGCTGCTCGCTGTGCTGGTCACCGGTGGCCTGATGGCGATAGTTTTTTATTTGTGGCACGCCCGTGACAACGTTAACGCCTTATTTAGCCTCAATCTGTTTCGCAACAAAACCTTCTCGCTCGGTCTTGGCGGCAGCTTCGCCGGGCGTATCGGTAGCGGGATGTTACCGTTTATGACCCCGGTATTCCTGCAAATTGGCCTCGGCTTCTCGCCGTTCCACGCCGGGCTGATGATGATCCCCATGGTGCTGGGCAGCATGGGGATGAAACGCATCGTGGTGCAGGTAGTGAATCGCTTTGGCTATCGCCGCGTGCTGGTTTTCGCGACGCTCGGCCTGGCGCTGGTGAGTTTACTGTTCATGGCCGTCGCACTGGCCGGCTGGTACTGGCTGCTGCCGCTGGTGCTGTTCCTGCAGGGCATGATTAACTCCAGCCGTTTCTCGTCGATGAATACTCTGACGCTAAAAGACCTGCCTGATGAGTTGGCCAGCAGCGGTAACAGCCTGCTCTCAATGGTCATGCAGCTCTCGATGAGTATCGGCGTGACCATCGCCGGGCTACTGCTCGGCATGTACGGCCAGCAGCATATCAGCGCCGATGCGCCAGCTGTCCATCAGGTTTTCCTCTATACCTATCTGAGCATGGCGGTGATTATCGCTCTCCCGGCGCTCATCTTTTCCCGTGTACCGAACGATGTCGGCAGCAACACCGTCATCCGCCGACGCAAAAGGAGTGAATCGTGAAACTTTGGCGCCCGGGTATCACCGGTAAGCTGTTCCTGGCTATTTTCGCCACCTGTATCGTGCTGCTGATTAGCATGCATTGGGCGGTGCGCATCAGCTTTGAGCGAGGCTTTATCGACTATATTAAACGCGGTAATGAACAACGACTAACGATGCTCGGCGACGCGCTGAGCGAACAGTACGAGCAGCACGGCGACTGGAAATTTTTGCGCAACAACGATCGTTTTATCTTCCAGTTACTGCGCACCTTCGAGCGGGATAACGACGAACGCCCACCGGGTGGGCCGGGCCCGCATGGCGGGCCAGGGCCAATGCCCGGCCCTGGCCCGCGGCCCGATATGCCGCCGCACGGCTGGCGCACGCAATTTTGGGTTGTCGATCAACAAGGGCGCGTGCTGGTAGGCCCGCGGGCGCCGGTCCCGCAGGACGGTACCCGCCGTAACATTGTCGTCGACGGCGTGACCGTCGGGGCGGTGATCGCCTCGCCGGTTGAGCGCCTCACGCGCAACACGGATATTAATTTCGACCGCCAGCAAAAACGCACCAGTTGGCTGATTGTCGCCCTTGCCACCCTCCTCGCCGCGCTGGCCACCTTCCCGCTGGCCCGCGGGCTGCTGGCGCCGGTCAAACGGCTGGTGGAAGGCACCCATAAGCTGGCGGCGGGCGATTTCTCCACCCGCGTCACGGTCACCGGCGGGGATGAACTGGGCCGTCTGGCGCAGGATTTTAACCAGCTTGCCAGTACGCTTGAGCGTAACCAACAGATGCGCCGCGATTTAATGGCCGATATTTCGCATGAACTTCGCACGCCGCTAGCGGTCCTGCGCGGTGAGCTGGAGGCTATTCAGGACGGAGTGCGTAAATTCACCCCGGATTCGATCTCTTCGCTGCAGGCGGAAGTCGGCACGCTTACCAAGCTGGTGGACGATCTGCATCAGTTGTCGATGTCCGATGAAGGCGCGTTAGCCTACCAGAAAGAGTCGGTGGATTTAATTGCGCTACTGGAGGTCGCCGCAGGGGCGTTCCGCGAACGTTTCGCCAGCCGCGGCTTGACCATCGGCGTCTCGCTGCCGGATAACGCTATCGTTTTCGGCGATCGCGATCGTCTGATGCAGCTGTTCAATAACCTGCTGGAAAACAGCCTACGCTATACCGACAGCGGCGGCCGCCTGCAGATTGACGCCAAACAAAATGGTCGCATGTTGACGCTCGATTTTGCCGATAGCGGCCCCGGCGTTAGCGACGAGCAGCTGGCGCGGCTCTGTGAGCGTTTTTATCGCACCGAGGGCTCACGCAACCGGGCCAGCGGTGGATCCGGTCTTGGGCTGGCAATCTGTATGAATATCGTCGCCGCCCACGGCGGCAGCCTGAACGCCGGTCATTCGCCTTTTGGCGGGGTTAGCATTAAAGTAGAGTTACCTCTGGAACAGGATTTATCGAGGGATGTATGAGCGAATTACCTATTGATGAAAACACGCCGCGCATTTTAATCGTGGAAGACGAGCCCAAACTCGGTCAGTTGTTGATCGACTATTTGCAAGCTGCGAGCTATGCGCCAACGCTCATTGCGCATGGCGATCAGGTACTGCCCTACGTCCGCCAGACGCCCCCGCATTTGATCCTGCTGGATTTAATGCTGCCGGGCACCGACGGCCTGACCCTGTGCCGCGAGATCCGCCGATTTTCCGAGGTACCGATTGTGATGGTCACTGCCAAAATCGAGGAGATCGATCGCCTGCTGGGGCTGGAAATCGGCGCCGATGACTACATCTGCAAACCGTACAGCCCGCGTGAAGTCGTGGCCCGCGTGAAGACGATCCTGCGTCGCTGTAAACCACAGCGCGATCTGCAGGCTCTGGATGCGCAAAGTCCGCTAATTGTTGACGAAAGCCGCTTCCAGGCCTCGTGGCGCGAAAAAATGCTGGACCTGACTCCCGCCGAGTTTCGGCTATTAAAAACGCTGTCGCAGGAGCCGGGTAAAGTCTTCTCCCGTGAACAACTGCTCAATCATCTGTACGACGATTATCGCGTAGTTACCGACCGTACCATCGACAGCCATATTAAAAATCTGCGCCGTAAGCTGGAATCGCTGGACGCGGAGCAGTCGTTTATTCGCGCCGTCTACGGCGTTGGCTATCGCTGGGAAGCCGACGCCTGTAGAATGGCTTGAACATCGCGCCTCTTGGCGCAGAGAGGCGCGAAGGTTTACTCCCTCTTTCCACAGCGCTACAATGCCCGCCCTTAATGTGGGGACACTCCCCCGAATCGCCGTACCTGGTGCGGCGAGTCTGACCTGTCATCAGAACGAGAAAATCATGTTTAAACCGGAACTGCTTTCCCCGGCGGGAACGCTGAAAAATATGCGTTACGCTTTCGCTTATGGCGCCGATGCGGTCTACGCCGGCCAGCCGCGTTACTCACTGCGCGTACGCAACAACGAATTCAACCACGAAAACCTGCAGCTCGGCATCAATGAGGCCCATGAGCTGGGGAAAAAATTCTATGTGGTGGTTAACATCGCGCCGCATAACGCCAAGCTGAAAACGTTCATTCGCGATCTCAAACCGGTAGTGGAAATGGGCCCGGACGCGCTGATTATGTCCGATCCTGGTTTAATCATGCTGGTGCGGGAAAACTTCCCTGATATGCCGATCCACCTGTCGGTACAGGCCAACGCCGTCAACTGGGCAACGGTGAAATTCTGGCAGCAAATGGGGTTGACCCGCGTGATCCTCTCCCGCGAACTGTCGCTGGACGAGATCGCCGAAATTCGCAGCCAGGTGCCGGAGATGGAAATCGAGATTTTCGTCCACGGCGCGCTGTGCATGGCCTACTCCGGCCGCTGCCTGCTCTCCGGCTATATCAATAAACGTGACCCTAACCAGGGCACCTGTACCAACGCCTGCCGCTGGGAGTACAACGTCCAGGAAGGCAAAGAAGATGACGTGGGTAATATCGTCCACAAGCATGAACCTATCCCGGTGCAGAACGTTGAACCGACTCTCGGTATCGGCGCGCCAACCGACCAGGTATTTATGATTGAGGAAGCCAAACGTCCGGGCGAGTATATGACCGCCTTTGAGGATGAGCATGGCACTTACATCATGAACTCCAAAGATCTGCGGGCTATTGCCCACGTTGAGCGTCTGACCCAGATGGGCGTTCATTCGCTGAAGATTGAAGGCCGCACCAAATCCTTCTACTACTGCGCGCGCACCGCCCAGGTGTACCGTAAAGCGATCGACGACGCCGCCGCCGGTAAACCGTTCGACACCAGTCTGCTGGAGACGCTGGAAGGTCTGGCCCACCGCGGCTATACCGAAGGCTTCCTGCGCCGCCACACCCACGACGACTATCAGAATTATGAATACGGCTATTCGGTTTCCGAACGCCAGCAGTTTGTCGGCGAATTCACCGGCAAGCGTAACGGTAATTTGGCCGAAGTGGCGGTGAAAAATAAGTTCTCGGTCGGCGACAGCCTGGAGATCATGACTCCGCAAGGTAACGTCAACTTTACGCTCGAACATATGGAGAACGCCAAAGGCGAAGCAATGCCTGTCGCGCCGGGAGACGGTTATATCGTCTGGCTGCCGCTGCCGGAGGATATGGCGCTGGAGTATGGGTTGCTGATGCGTAATTTTAACGGCGAGTCGACGCGCAATCCGCATAAAAATTAGTTTATTGGCGTTATTTTTTCATTATGTATGGATATTAGAATCGGATCACACACCGTTTCGTTCGAAGCAGGTATCATCCATTTCGCTGAAAAACATAACCCATAAATGCTAGCTGTACCAGGAACCACCTCCTTAGCCTGCGTAATCTCCCTTACGCGGGCTTATTTTTTATGCATCCCATTTTCCCGACTTTCTTATTCCATGATGCCATTCATGCGATACACTGAGGATGACGACTAAGAATGAGGCGATAAAGGATGACCCAATTTCCAGCCAGCTTATTAATTCTCAACGGTAAAGGCGCGAATGAGCCACAACTGCGCGAAGCCGTTAATCTCCTGCGTGAAGAAGGTATCGAGATACATGTCCGCGTAACCTGGGAAAAAGGCGATGCGATTCGTTTTGTCGAGGAAGCCGAAACGCTCAAGGTGGCGACGGTAATTGCCGGCGGCGGCGATGGTACGATTAATGAAGTCGCCACCGCGCTGGTCGAGCGCGGCAGCAACATGGCGCTGGGAATACTCCCCCTCGGCACAGCCAATGATTTCGCCACCAGCGTCGGCATCCCGCAGGATTTAGCCAGCGCGCTGAAGCTGGCGATAGCCGGGCGCGATGTCCCTATTGATGTGGTACGCGTTAACAACGAGGCCGGGTTTATCAATATGGCCACCGGCGGCTTTGGCACCCGTATCACCACCGAAACGCCGGAAAAACTGAAAGCCGCGCTCGGCGGCGTCTCCTATCTGATTCACGGCCTGACCCGCATGGATACCCTGAAGCCGGACCGCTGCGAAATTCGCGGCGAGAACTTTCACTGGCAGGGTGACGCGCTGGTTATCGGCATCGGCAATGGCCGTCAGGCCGGCGGCGGCCAGCAACTGTGTCCTGAGGCATTAATTAACGACGGGCTACTGCATCTGCGTATTTTCACCGGCGAAGAGTTGCTGCCTGCGCTGTTTAGCACCCTCGCTAATCCCGATAATTCGCCAAATCTGATCGATGGCGTATCGCCGTGGTTTGAAGTCACCGCCGCCCATGAAATGACCTTCAACCTGGATGGTGAACCGCTGAGCGGCAAATCTTTCCGTATGGAAATCCTCGGCGAGGCGCTACGCTGCCGTCTGCCGCCGGACTGTATGTTACTGCGTTAAAACATCAGGGCGGGATATACCCGCCCTGACAACGTTATGAATATTCTATCCCTTCCCTGACGCCGCTTGCCTTACGGGCAAAGCCCGGCTGATCGACGCGAATAAACGGGCACAGACAAAACGCCAGCAGATAGAGCGCGGTATAGGCCACCACCACGCCGATGGTGCTGAAGTGCGGCAGCAGC